>WNFJ01313270.1_pt4 | contig 47832 bp, 29 predicted proteins | sample 5400461 | NCBI WGS metagenome assembly WNFJ01 (sample SAMN13153349, study PRJNA577476) | soil metagenome | isolation source: 115 cm saprolite on Douglas fir-dominated hillslope | place: USA:California | collected 2013-09-17
CCCCAGAGCATCGACGTCCGGGTGCTGAGCGACCGTACGGAGACGGTGCGCGCGTCAGTAGCCGACGTCGAGCAGACGCTCATCATCACCGTCGCCCTGGTCGTCTTCGTCATCTTTCTTTTTCTACGCAATGTGCGTGCAACCATCATCCCGAGTGTCGCCGTCCCGCTGTCGCTGATCGGCACCTTCGGGCTCATGTACGCGTTCGGCTACAGCCTGAACAACCTTTCGCTCATGGCGCTTACGATCGCCACGGGGTTTGTCGTCGACGACGCCATCGTCATGATCGAGAACATCGCTCGCTACATCGAAGCCGGCGAGCCGCCCTTCGAAGCGGCCCTCAAGGGCGCGCGTCAAATCGGCTTCACGATTGTCTCGCTCACCGTGTCGCTGGTTGCAGTGCTCATCCCCTTGCTCTTCATGGGCGGCCTGATCGGCCGATTGTTCCGCGAGTTCGCCCTCACGCTCGCGGTGGCGATCGTAGTGTCGGCCGTTCTCTCGCTCGTGCTGACACCGATGATGTGCGCCCATCTTCTTCGGCCCCAGAAGCATTTGCACGAGCGCGGCGCCCTGTACCGCTGGTCGGAACGAGCCTTCGAAGGGGCGATCGCGTTGTACGACCGGGGCCTAAAAGTCGTCCTTCGACACCGTCTCGTCACGTTGCTTGTCACGATGGCGACGTTGGGGATCACGTTCGTGCTCGCTGTCGCGGTGCCCAAGGGATTCTTCCCGCAGCAAGACACCGGCGCGCTTCTCGGCGTCTCCCAAGCATCGCCCGACGTCTCGTTCCCGAAGATGATGGAGCTGCAGCGCACTCTCGCCGACGTAATCTTGAGCGATCCAGACGTCCTGACAGTGGCTTCATTCATCGGTTGCGACGGCACCAACCCCACGACCAACAGCGGGCGGCTGACGATCGCGCTTGCGCCGCGAGACCGGCGGCGCGCAAGCGCCTCGGAGATCATCGCGAGGCTGCAGCCCAAGCTGCAGCAGGTCGAGGGCATCCAGCTCTACCTGCAGCCGGTGCAGGACCTCACGGTCGACAGCCGCCTGAGTCGCACGCAATACCAATACACCCTCGAAGACGCGGACCCCGGTGAGCTCGCGACTTGGGCTCCCAAACTCCTTGCCGAGCTCTCCAAGGAACACATCCTGCGCGACGTGACGAGCGACCAAGAAAGCGCAGGCCTGCAGGTTGCGCTGACCATCGACCGCGACACGGCGTCTCGGCTAGGAATCTCTCCCCGCGCTATCGACGAAACGCTTTACGATGCGTTTGGGCAGCGCCAAGTCTCGATCATCTTCACGCAGCTGAACCTCTATCGCGTGATTTTGGAAATAACGCCAGAGACGGCGCGCGCCGCAGCGGCCCTCTCCGAGCTCTTCGTCCGCGCGCCGGCGGGCTCGCCGGTACCGCTCAGCGCGATGGTACATCAGACGACGAAGACCGCCCCGCTGGCCATCAATCACCAGGGGCAGTTTCCGGCGGTCACGTTGTCCTTCAACTTAGCCGAGGGCGAATCGCTCGGTCGAGCCGTTGCGGCCATACAGACCGCGCGCGAACGGATCGGAATGCCGGCGAGCGCACGGTCGGATTTCGTCGGCGCGGCCCAGGCGTTCACCGTGTCGCTCGCCAGCGAACCACTCCTGATTCTCGCGGCAATCCTCACCGTCTACATCGTGCTGGGCATTCTTTACGAGAGTTACATCCATCCGGTCACGATCGTTTCGACACTTCCGTCTGCGGGCGTCGGGGCGCTTCTCGCGCTCTTCGTGTGCAAGACCGAATTTAGCGTGATTTCGCTCATCGGCATCATCTTGCTCATCGGCATCGTCAAGAAGAACGCAATCATGATGATCGACTTCGCCCTCGAGGCGGAGCGTGAACACGGGATGCAGCCCGAGCAGGCCATTCACCAGGCCTGCCTGCTTCGTTTTCGTCCGATCATGATGACGACGATGGCCGCGCTTCTGGGCGGCTTGCCGCTTGCTCTCGGCACGGGACCGGGTTCGGAGCTGCGTCGCCCCCTCGGGATCAGCATCGTCGGCGGATTGCTCATCTCGCAGGTACTCACGCTGTACACGACGCCGGTCGTCTATCTGTACATGGACCGCATGGGTCACTGGCTGAGACGGGTTCGCCAGCAAGCGGTGCCCGCGGAAGCCGCGGAATGAACATCTCGGCGGTGTTCATTCGACGACCCGTGGCCACGTCGCTTCTGGCGACGGCCCTCTTGCTCGCTGGGCTGCTCGCGTACACGGGACTGCCGGTGGCGCCCTTGCCACGCGTCGACTTCCCCACGATTCAAGTGAGTGCTGGCCTCCCGGGGGCGAGCGCCGATACGATGGCCTCGTCGGTGGCCACGCCCCTTGAGCGGCGCTTCGGACGCATTGCCGGTCTGACGGAGATGACGTCGACCAGTACCACCGGGTCCACCTCGATTACGCTCCAGTTCGACATCGATCGCAACGTGGATGCCGCCGCGCGCGACGTGCAGGCCGCCATTGCGGCGGCCGGTGGAGAACTGCCGCCGAGCCTGCCCCTCAAGCCCACCTATCGCAAGGTCAACCCTGCAGACGCGCCGACCCTCATCATCGCGCTGACGAGCGACACCCTCCCCCTCTCCAAGGTGTTCGACGCCGCGAATACGGTCCTCGCCCAAAAGATTTCGCAAGTGCGCGGTGTTGGGCAGGTCTTCGTTGCCGGTGGGCAGCAACCGGCGGTCCGCGTGCAGGTTGACCCAGCCGCCCTCGCCGGCATCCGCGTCAGTCCGGCGGATGTACGCGACGCACTGGCCGCAACGACCACCGACGAGGCCAAAGGCGCGATCGTGGGCAATGTGCAGTCGTCTACCATCAGCGCCAACGATCAAGTCCTGGACGCCAACGGGTACAAGCCGCTCGTGATTTCGCACGACGACACCGCTGCCATGGCGCTGTCGAGCGTGGCGCACGTCTTCGACGACGTCGAGAACGAACGCGTTGCCGGTTGGGCGGACGGCCGGCGCGCGGTCCTGGCGATCGTCCGCAAGCAGCCGGACGCCAACATTGTCGAGACCAACCAGCGCGTCTTGGCGCTCTTGCCCCAGATCGCCACGTCGATCTCTCCCGCCATCCAGATCGAGGTCAGTAGCGACAGGACCCAGACCATTCGCGCGTCCATTCGCGACATTGGCCTGACCCTCGCCGTGAGTGTCCTGTTGGTCGTGGCCGTGGTCTTCGCCTTCCTGCGATCCGCGCGAGCGACGCTCGTGCCCGCAGTCGCCATTCCCTTGTCGCTCGCAGCGACTTTCGGCGCGATGTGGTTTCTCGGTTTCAGCATCAACAATCTGTCGCTCATGGCCATCACGATTTGTACGGGGTTCGTCGTCGACGACGCCATCGTTGTGACCGAGAACATTACGCGCGCAACTGAGTCGGGCGAGCCGCCGATGAGCGCTGCGCTGCTCGGCGCCAAGCAAATCGGGTTTACGATCGTATCGATCACCGCTTCGCTACTTGCTGTGTTCGTTCCCATTCTTCTCATGGGCGGCGTCGTCGGCCGCCTCTTCCGGGAGTTCGCCGTGACGCTGAGTGTGGCGGTTGCCGCCTCGGCGGTCGTGTCGCTGACCTTGACTCCCATGATGTGCTCGCGCTTGCTAAAGCCCGAGACTTCGGTCGGGCGTGGACGCATTTACCAGGCCTCGGAGCAGGCCTTCTCCGCGCTCCTCGCCTTCTACGAGCGTGGCCTGCGCTGGGCCCTTCGGCACCGGCTCACGATGCTCCTCGTTACGCTCCTGACCGTCGCCGTCAACGTGGCGCTCTTCGTCTACGTTCCCAAGGGACTGTTCCCCCAGCAAGACACGGGCCTTTTGGTCGCGGCGACCGAGGGACCGCAGGACGTCTCCTTCGCCGAGATGATGCGACTTCAGACACGTGTCAACGCGGTGCTCAGCGCGGATCCGGATGTAGACCACTACGTGGCCTTTCTCGGCTCGGGAGGCTTGGGCACGAGCAACACGGGTTCGGCCTTCATCACCCTGAAGCCTTTGCCTCCCCGCAAGCTGACCGCGGAGAACGTTCTGGCACGTTTGCGAGGAAAACTGACGAAGATCGAGGGCATCAACACCTACCTTCAGTCTCGGCAGGAAGTCAGCGTCGGCGGCCGTCTGGCCCGCACGCAGTACCAGTACACGATCCAGGACGCTGACCTCGAGGAGTTACGCACCTGGGCGCCGCGCCTCTTGGACGCGATGAAGAAGGTCCCGGAACTCAAAGACGTCGTCAGCGATCAACAGAACGCTGGCCTCAGGCTCAACATCGACGTCGACCGCGACACCGCATCACGCCTGGGCGTGACCATGCAGGCTATCGACGATTCTCTCTACGACGCGTACGGCCAACGCTTCGTCGCGACGACCTACACGCAGTTGAACGAATACCACGTCGTCATGGAGGCGGCGCCCCGATACCGCAGCACGCCCGACTCTCTGGACGGTATTTTCGTTCGCAGCAGCACGGGCGCTCAAGTGCCCCTTCGCGTGGTCGCCAAGACAGCCGTTGCGGTGGCGCCCCTTGCCGTTAACCACCACGGGCAGTTCCCGGCCGTTACGATCTCGTTCAACCTCGCCGCGAACACGTCTCTCGGACAAGCGGTCGATGCCATCGGCAAAGCGCAATTGGCAATTCGCTTGCCACCCAGCGTGCACGCCGATTTTCAGGGAACGGCGCAAGCTTTCATGGCATCGCTCCAGAACGAGCGATTCCTCGTCATCGTCGCGCTGATGCTCGTCTACATCGTGCTCGGAATGCTTTACGAGAGCTACGTTCACCCCGTGACTATCCTCTCGACGTTGCCGTCCGCAGGCATTGGCGCGCTTGTCGCGCTCTTGCTGTTTGGCGTCGACCTGACCGTCATCGCCGTCGTGGGGCTCTTGCTTCTCATAGGTATCGTCAAAAAGAATGCGATCTTGCTGATTGACTTCGCTATCGAGACCGAACGGCACGAGCACGTGATTCCGGAAGACGCCATCGTTCGGGCATGCATGCTGCGGTTTCGTCCCATCTTGATGACCACGTGCGCCACCCTCTTCGGCGCACTGCCGCTGGCCTTTGGACACGGGCTCGGTTCGGAGCTTCGACGGCCCCTCGGAATCACGGTCGTCGGTGGTCTGCTCGCGTCGCAGCTCCTGACGTTGTACACAACGCCCGTCGTCTACGTGGCGCTGCAACGGCTGACGAGACGCGCCCGCCCGGAGCAAAATGCCACGACGCCAGGGACGCGCCGAGGGGTCGCATCTGTGATCATGTCCTAGGACGCGACGGCAATTCGCGTGTCTCTTCGTGGCGCCTCGGGGTGCTGCGCTTGCGCGATGGCTTCATTCAGAGAGCGAACGAGGATTTCTGCGTTCTCTCCAAGGAGCAGCGTCGCGTGATTCCCAGGGACAGCAACGATCTCGACCCCGCCCAGCACATGCCGATCCCACCCGTAGGACGGTCCCGCGTCGCGGTAGATGTAGGCGATCTCGGCTGCCCGAAAGAGGATTGCGCGACCCGGCCACGGTTTGGGGCGGTAACGAGACGCCGCGTGCCCGAAGCTGCGCGTCAGATGAAAATCGCGCAGGGCGAAAGGAATCGTGTCGCCGCGTGTCAGATGCTCCTCAATCTCGCGCACCGTCATGGCGCCACGGAGCACCTCGCGCTGTCGCGCCAGGGCCTCGGCGACGTAATGAAACTTCTCGCTGCGAAGCCGTCCCAGACGAGTGCGCATCGTCACCCTGCGAAGCGGCATCTGCGGGTGGAACGTGTCGAGAAATGCAAGCAGGCGAACCTCTTGCCCCAGTTCGGAGAGAACGTGCGCCATCTCGAACGCCACAAGCCCGCCGCCCGAGTAGCCGCCCAAGAGGTACGGCCCTTGGGGCTGCAACTCGCGCACTTCAGCGACGTAGGCGCGGGCCATTTCTTCGATCGTCTCGTGAGGGGGCGCGACACCGTCGATGCCGTAGGCCTGCAAACCGTAAAAGGGCTGACCGCGATCCATGGCACGCGACAGGTCGCGGAAATTCAGGACATTGCCACCTGCCCCGTGCACGCAGAAGAACGGCAATCTCTTGTCGCCGCGCTGAACGGGGACGATCGCGCGAAATACGTGCGCTGGACCCGAGGGTATCTTCCCGCTGCTGTCGGCGGCGCCATTGGAGAGTCTCGCTTCGGAGGCGGGGCCGAGTTTTGCTCTCAGAAGCGCGCCGCACTCGGCAATCGTGGGGGCCTGAAACAGCGTGGCCAGGGGCAGCTCAACGCCGTACTTCTTGCCGATGCGATGGAACATGCGGACCGCGATGAGCGATTGCCCGCCGAGTTCGAAAAAGTCATCCTGCACGCCGACGTCGGCGACGCCGAGCAGTTCGCCCCATAGCCCGGCCAACTCCCGCTCCAACCCATCGCGCGGAGCGACGAAGGTCGCGCTGAGGTTCGGGCGGGTAAAGAGCGGCGCACCCGCCTCCGCAGTGCCTTGAAGCTGCGCCAGCGAGGTCCGTGCCTCTTCCGCAAGCCGGTCGAGCCAAACGTGGATGTCGACGGTGCAGGCCACCACTTGGGGGGAGAAAGGCACGGCCAATATCCGATCGAGTGCCTCGACGCCTTCCGCCGGTTTCATGCCCTCGCGCAGTGCGGCTTGCTCAGGGCTTTCGGGCGATCGCGCCGCAGCGCGCTCGACACTCCCAGGCGTCGTGTTGCTGCGCCCGACGGTCAGCGCGGCCGGTGCGACGCGGCGCATAACGAAGTTTTCGATCGTGGCGACTTCCTGGAACGTCTCATCGCAGAGCGTCGCGTCGAAAATCGCTGAGTCCTTGCCTCCGTTTTGGCGGAGCCGGACGTGGCTAAAGAGCCGGCCCGGGAGAGGCCGCCGCAGCAGAACCCGGCCGTACGAGAACGGGACGTAAAAGTCCCCCTTCGGATCAAAACCGCCGAGCAGCGCCTGGGCGCCGCCCACCGCCATGTCGAGCAGCGCTGGGTGAAGCCGGAATACACCGAGGTCATCGGCGAAGTCCGCGGGCAGCTGTAGACTGAGCACAGCTTCCCCTCGCCCGAGATCGATCTGCTCGACACAACCCCAGCGACGACCGAAGTCCATGAAGTGCTGAACCAGGAACCCGTCTCGAACCTCTCCCGAACCCGTGCACCGAGAGCGCGCCGCCTGCACGTCGACAGACGGCGCAGCCGGTGCGTCGACGTAAGCCACTTTGCCGGTTGCGAACAACTCTTGCTCCGACGCACCGTAAAGGACGAATGCGTGATCCTGCCGGTCGATGCGCACGCGGAGCGTCCGCGACTGGTCATGACCGACCACGAACGGCGCTAGAAAAAACACGTCGCGTAGCTCGACAGCACGCGCCTGCGGCTTGTACTCGAGTGCGGCACGAGCGATTTCCAGCATGCCGGTGCCGGGAATGAGCGCCTCGCCGCCGCGGACCACGTGCTCATCGAGCAACCAGGTCGCGCGGCGCCGCAGCGAGCTTTGAAAGACAGTCGACGCCGCATCGTCCTTTACGACCTCAGCGAGCGCCGGGTGCGAGGTTGCCGCTGCCGGTCTGCGGCTAGTCGGACCCCCGTCGCGCTCGTGCTCCCGAACGCGCGTGGCAAGCATTCCCACTTCCTGCCACGCATTCCAGTTAACGCTCAGGGTGCGTCCACCTTTATCGCGCGCGTTACGCGCGAACGCAAAGGCATCGAGAAAGGCGTTGGCTGCCGTGTAATCCACCTGCCCCGGCAGCCCGAGGATCGAGCTTATGGATGAGAAGAGTACGAACAGCTCAACGTTGTCGCCCTCGAGAAGCGCATCGAGAACGAGCGCGCCCTTCATTTTCGTGTCGATTACCGCCGACTCGGCCTGCCCAGAACGCAATACGATGAGCTCGTCCTTGAGCTGGCCCGCCGCGTGGAACACGCCGTCGATGGCGCCGAAGCGCGCCCGCACGCGCGTGAGCGCATTGCGCATCGCCGCCAGGTCGCTCACGTTGGCGGCCACGGTCATCACCTCGGCGCCGAGCGCGCGCATAGCGCGAATACGCGCAATCTTGCGGCTCGTCTCATCGCCAGGTCCGTGGGACGAAAGCCAAGCGTCTTCGTCCTCCGGAAGAGCTGTTCGTCCAATCAACGCGAGCTTCGTGCGGGCCTTGGCAAGGTGTTCGGCCACCGTGAGACCGATCCCGCCGAGACCGCCGGTTACGAGATACACACCCTCTCGGCGAACCGCTGGACGTTCGGAGCCATCGGCGTGCAGACGGATGGGATCCCAGCGGCGCGCCCAGCGGTCGGTGCCTCGCAGAGCCACCTCGCGTTCCAATGACGCCGACCGCAACTCGCGATCGATCTGCGTGGCGAGGCGCTCTTCATCGCCCCTCGTGGTCGGGTGGGCGACATCGATGCTTGAGCAGGCGACCTGCGGGTGTTCGCGCGGGATGACCTTGCAAGCACCGAGCAGCGCCGCTTTCTCCGGGTGAATTTCCGAATCTCCGGGAACGGCCTGCATGTGGCTCGACACCAGCGTAATCCGTAGGGCCTCCGCTTCGGCTGCGAAGGCCTGCGCGAAGAAGACGAGACTGTAGTGATGCAAAGCAAGTCGCTGCGCGTACTCCGTGAGCGCGTTCGAGCGCCGCCGCCGAACCGGCAGCCTCGACATGCCGAGGCGGGACGCCAGTGCCCAAAGGTGAACGACGCGATCGGGAGCGAGCTCACGCTGGCGAAGCTCGGCCGCCAGCGCGTCGTAGTCCGAGCGGTTCTTCGGATCGATCGCATAACTCATCGCGCCAAGCGCCGCGAAGCGCTTGCCAGACGCTACGGTTACGATGCGATCGCCTGCGATGCGCAGTCGCTCCACCAGCCTGTTGGCAAGCGACGACCGGTCGGTGAACACCAGCCAGGTCGAGGCCCCCTTGCCTTTTTCCTCCAACGGACCTGGCGCCGCCCGGGCCCACGACGGTGCGTAGAACCAGTCTGCCAGGTCGGCTCGCTTGCGCAGTTCGCCAATGTGTTGACGGGCGCCACTGCCCGCGTCGGGGTCGACCCAGTAGCGTTGGCGCTCGAAAGGATACGTCGGCAACGAAATGCGCTGGCGCCGCCGCTCGCCGAAGAATCGCGCCTCGTCGGGCGCCGCACCGCAAACCCACAGACGTCCCATCGAGCCGAGCAAGAACGCGAGATCAGACGCTTCCTCTTGAGGGTGCCGGAGCGTGGAGACGATTGCTACCGGCTTGTTCTTTTGCTGGCGAGCGAGGCTGCTCAGCGTGCGCCCCGGTCCGATTTCCAGCAGCAACCGGTTGGCCGTTTCCAAGGGCTTTTGAAGACCTTCGTTGAAGCGAACGGTTCCTCGAAGGTGCCTCACCCAATACGCGGGGTCGGTCGCCTCGGCCTCCGTGATCCAGGTTCCGGTCAGATTGGAGACAAATGGAATCTTGGGCGGACCAAAAGAAATCGTTCGGCAGAACGCCTCGAACTCGCGAAGAATGGGCTCTACCATGGCCGAATGTGCCGCGACATGAATGTGCACCCGCGTGCACTCGATCTCGCGAGCGCGCAGCGCCGCTTCCATCTTGCCGATTTCCGCAACGGGGCCGGATGCCACGCAGAGCGCGGGGGCGTTGACGGCGGCGAATGACAGCCCCTGGCCCAACATCGTTCGCGCCTCCTCCTCCGGGAGAGCCACGCTCAGCATCCCCCCTTCGGGCAACGTTTCGAACAAGCGCCCGCGAAGCGCCACCAATGCCACCGCGTCACGGACCGTCAGGACGCCGGCAAGACACGCGGCCGCGTACTCTCCAGCGCTGTGCCCGATCATGGCGGCCGGTGAGATTCCCCAGGACTCAAGCAGCTTGGCGATCGCGTACTCGGTGGCGAAGAGCGCTGGCAACGCCAACGAAGGTGATTCGAGGCGGGAGCTGGCGTCGGCAGCTTCGCCTGGTGCCGCGAAAAGAAGGGCACGCACCTGCGCAAGGAGCGGGGCGTCCAGATGAGAGAGGCAGTGGTCGACGGCCTGACGATAAACCGGCTCTCTCTCGTAGAGCTCTATGCCCATCCGGGCATACTGCGCGCCGCCTCCTGGGAACATGAAGACCACCGACGGCGCGTCATGCTTTTGATGCAGGGTCGCCAGGCGCTTCGGGTCGCCGGTTTCGAGTGCGCTCGCAGCGTCGATGGCATTGGCGGCCACCAAGGCTCGCCGGAACGCGAAGCCCTTTCGACCCGCCAGTAGCGTGTACGCCACATCGGCAAGGCACACGTCGGGGTGGGCGCGCAAGTACGCCGCGAGGTTCTTGCTCGCTTGGTCAAGCGCGGTCGACGTCTTGGCGGAAAGAACGAGTAGCTCTTGCGATCGCGCAGCGTCTGACACGGAAGGCGGTGGTGCCTCCTCGATTAAGACGTGCACATTGGTTCCCCCGGCGCCAAGGGCGGTGACGCCCGCCAAGCGGGGCTTTCCGCCCGCTGCCGCCCAATCATTGAGCTTGGCGTTGACGAAGAACGGGCTGTTCGGGAAATCGGCCTGAGGGTTGGGGCTTTTGTAGTGCAAGCTGGGCGGGATCTGCCGATGTTGGAGGGCGAGCACCGTTTTGATGAGGCTACAAATTCCCGCCGCCTCGCCAGCGTGCCCAATGTTGGATTTGAGCGAACCGATTGCGCAAAATTGCTTCTTGACCGTCGTGGCGCGAAACGCTTCGGTCAGTGCCGCGATTTCGATCGGGTCGCCAATGAGTGTTCCAGTGCCGTGCGCTTCTACGTACGAGACATCCTCGGCGTCGACCCCCGCAATCGCAAGCGCCTCACTGATGACGCGTGTTTGGCCCGCCACGCTTGGCGCCAAATAGCCGACCTTTTGCGAGCCATCGTTGTTGATCGCCGAGCCGCGGATCACCGCGAGCACTCGATCGCCATCGCGCCGAGCGTCCTCCACCCGCTTGAGCACGACGCAACCGACCGCGCTTGCCATCACCGTTCCCGCGGACTGGGCATCGAAGGGACGACAATGCCCGTCGGGCGAGAGGATTTCCCCCTCCTTGTAGAAATAGCCCTTTTGCTCCGGGTAGATGGTGGTGCCCCCCGCGAGCGCCATGTCGCACTCGCCATTGAGAAGGCTCTGGCAAGCCAAGTGCAAGGCGACGAGCGACGAGGAGCACGCGGTCTGCACGCTCACGCTGGGGCCTTGCAGATTGAGCTCGTAGGAAACGCGTGTCGCCAAAAAATTGGTATCGTTGCCGTTGTGGCGCACGAGCCACGCCCCTACCGATTCCATGATGTGACGATTGGCGATGAGGTTGTACATCATGTACTCGCTCGCGCCTGAGCTCCCGAAGACGCCAACGGGACCGGAAAAATTCTCGGCAACGTAGCCCGCGTCCTCGAAAGCCTCCCATGCACACTCGAGAAAGAATCGATGCTGTGGGTCGAATACCGCGGCATCGCGCGGACTCATTCCAAAGAAAAATGCGTCGAACTTGTCGATGTCCGCGAGCCGCCCGCACGCCTTCACGTACGACGGGGCGCGCAATCGCTCGGGCAACTCGCCCGCAGCCACAAGCTCGTCGTCGCTGAAGAAATGAATTGATTCGACGCCGTCGCGCAGGTTCGTCCAAAACGTCTGAACGTTCGGGGCTCCCGGAAAACGCCCTGACATTCCGATGATTGCCACCGCGGGCGCAGCGGCGCTGTCTGGGTTGCTCCCCATGAACTTCGGAGCATGACATATACCCGACGAGCGCACAGCTACCAGCGCCTTTTTCCGTGGCCTGCGTAGTTATTTTTCCACGGCGCTGGCCAGGTTTGTGGTTTGGGGCCCAGACCCCGCCCAGGTTTGTCTTTTGGGGCCCAGACCCAAAAGGGCTTGTCGTTTGGGGCCCCGGCGCCAAACGGAGGGCACGCAGATGGAATGCACGCGAAGGGCCCGATTCAGAACGCTGTCAGATGCCGCGGGCACCGGTATATTACGCGCACTGTGATGCCCTCGTATCGACTCTCGCCTCTGCAGCACGGGATGCTCTTTCACGCGCTTAGCGCGCGAGAGCGGGGCGTCGACATTGAGCAGCTCGAGGGCAAGCTCCACGAGAAAATCGATACGCATCTCTTTGCTCAAGCGTGGGGCGAAATCGCTGCGCGCCACGACGTTCTTCGAACCGCCTTTCGGTGGGAAGGTACGGAGGCCCCCCGCCAGGAAGTCGTTCCCGCGGTCACGACGCCGATGGAGGTTTTTGACCTGTCTTCCGTTGGGGCAGACGAGCAAGACGTGCGCATCCGCGGCTTTCTGTCGGACGACCGACAGCGTGGCTTCGATTTGCGCGTTGCCCCGCTTTGGCGAGTAACCCTCTTTCGGCTTGGCGAAACCGAATACCGGATGGTGTGGACTTATTCCCATGCCATTCTGGACAGCTGCTACGCCGAGGTGCTGCGCGAGGTGTTCGCGGTCTACGAGTCGGCGAGGCGCGGCGAGAAGGCGGCCCTCGTGGAACGCCTCCCCTACCGCGAACACATCACGTGGCTAGAGGAAACGCTACGAGCACGCGCCGACGAGGCGAGAACCTTCTGGCGCGGGCAGCTCGCCGGGTTTGTCACTCCTTCTAACCTCGACGCCGTTCAAGCGTCCCGCACAAACTCGCCTCCGGCGGGAGCGCCTTCTGGTCACGACACGGTTCGCTTCAAGCTGTCACGCGAAACACGCGATGCCATTGTCAGCTTTTGCGAAACGAACGATCTTCGTGTCTCCGTCTTCGTCGAAGCGGCTTGGGCTCTGGTACTGAGCGCCTTTTCTGGCGAGAACGACGTGGTTTTCGGATCGACGCGTGCTTGTCGTCGCTCATCGATTCCCGGCGCAGACGCCATCATAGGCCTCTTCATAAATACGGTACCGGTCCGGGCACGGATTGCCGAGGGCCAGTGCCTGGCCGATTGGCTGCGTGACCTTCGAACACAGCAAGTCGCGCTGCGCTCCTTCGAGCACACGCCCTTGGTCGATGTGTTGGCGTGCGCCGACGTTCCGCGCGGCGCGCCCTTGTTCGAGACGATCATTGTCTTCAACGAGCGAGACAATGACGCGCGCCTGAAGTCCTTCGGCCAGGAATGGGAGAAGCGAGACTTCGAGCTCCACGACCAAACCAACTTTGCGCTCAATGTAATGGCCTACGCGGAGCCTGAGATTGCGTTCAAGCTCTCCTACGATCGGCAGCGTTTCGAGCGGGGGACCATCGTGCGAATCGGCAGTCTTCTGGGCCTCTTGCTGGAGAGCATGGGGCGCAATCCGCGGGCGCTTATTGGGGACTTGCCGCGGCTCCCCGAAGAAGACGCGCGCGCCATCTTCGGCACTTTCAACAAAACGCAGGCAGACGTTCCCGGCCCCAGCTGCGTTCACGAAGCGTTTGAAGCGCAAGTCGATCGTAGCCCCGATGCGATCGCCGTCGTCTTCCGGGGACAGTCGCTTACCTATCGTGACCTCGACACGCGCGCGAATCGAATCGCGCGCGAACTCATTGCACTCGGGGTAGGCCCGGACGTGATGGTCGGAGTGTTCGTCCAGAGATCGCTCGAGATGGTGGCCGGTCTACTCGGCATCCTGAAGGCCGGCGGTGCTTATGTACCCATGGATCCGGCTTATCCCCGCGAGCGAATCTCGACGATGCTCGAAGACACTCGCGCTCCGGTCGTCGTTACGCTCGAGCGTCTGCGCGGCTCGCTCCCTCCCTCGACAGCCAAGGTCATTCTCCTCGACAGGAATTCCGAGGCTGGGGGCCTCGACAAGAATTCCGAGGCCGGGGGCCTCGGGGGGCCTGCTGACACTACGGACAGCACGCGCGTTGGCCCCCGTGCGACCGGCGAGAACCTCGCGTACGTGATCTTCACTTCCGGCTCGACCGGCCGGCCCAAGGGCGTGCAAATCGAGCACCGCAACGTCGCCAATTTCTTCGGTGCGATGGATGCGTCGCTGGGCACGACTCCGGGAGTATGGCTCGCCTTGACGAGCATCTCGTTTGACATCTCGGTCCTGGAGCTCTTTTGGACGCTGACGCGCGGCTTCACCGTCGTCGTGCAGGAGGAGGCCGAGCACGCGGCGGGCGCGGGTCGGTCGAGCACACGAGCGCGGCCCATCGGGTTCAGCCTCTTTTACTTCGCGGCCGATGCGGGCGAAGAGACCGGCAATAAGTACCGGCTCTTGCTGGAGGGTGCGAAGTTCGCGGACGCTCACGGCTTCGAAGCTGTGTGGACGCCCGAGCGCCACTTCCATCCCTTCGGTGGCCTTTATCCGAACCCCTCGCTCACGGGGGCCGCCGTGGCGGCCATCACCCAGCGCATTGCCATTCGGGCAGGCAGCGTCGTCTTGCCGCTACACAGTCCGATTCGATGCGCAGAGGAATGGTCGGTCGTCGACAATCTTTCGAACGGTCGCGTCGGACTCTCGTTCGCGTCGGGTTGGCACGCGAGTGACTTCGCGCTCGCGCCGGAGAACTTCAAGAATCGGCGCGAGCTTATGGCCCGCGGGATCGAAACGGTCCGTGCCCTCTGGCGGGGCGAAGCGATTGCGGCAACGAGCGGGGACGGTCGAACGATTCAAATTCGGATGTATCCGCCACCCGTGCAACGCGAGCCCCCAATCTGGATTACCGCAAGCGGTAGCCCAGAGACTTTCGCGACTGCCGGCCGCATGGGGGCCCGCATTCTGACCAACCTGCTCGTGATGAAGCCCGAGGAGCTCGTCGCCAATGCGGCGGTCTACCGTAAGGCGTACCGCGAAGCGGGACACGCCGGCGACGGTCACGTCACCCTGATGCTCCACACGTTCGTGGGCGACAACATGGCCGACGTGCGGGCTACCGTGCGTGAACCCTTCCTTCAATACCTGCGCACCTCGACCGACCTCATTAACAAGGCCCGTTGGGAGCTTACGGCGTTCGCCAAAGGCGACGACCGCAAGGCTCCGCGTTCCGACGCGACGACGAATCTGGACGAGCTCTCGACCGAAGAGATGGACGCCATCCTCGGCCATGCATTCGAGCGGTATTTCACGACCGCGGGGCTTTTCGGTACCCCGGACACGTGCATGGCCACCGTCGATCGCCTGCGCGATCTTGGAGTCGACGAGATTGCATGCCTCCTCGACTTCGGCGTCTCAACCGACCGGGTGCTGGCAAGCCTTCCTCAGCTCGACGAGCTGCGCCGGCGCTCCAATGAACAACCCGCTCACGACGACCGCGTGGACTACACGATTGGCGCGCAGATCCGGCGCTGCGGCGTGACCCACATGCAGTGCACGCCTTCGCTCCTCAGCATGCTCGTGACCGACGACGAGACGTTCTCGGCGCTCGGGGGCCTTCGCATGCTCTTGGTAGGCGGCGAGGCGCTGCCGCCAATGCTCGTCGAACGGCTGCGGCCAACGCTGCGCGGAGTGCTTCGCAATATGTACGGTCCGACCGAGACGACCATTTGGTCTACCTCGTCGGTCGTCGGCGACGCCAACGGCGGGATCACAATCGGCAGCCCCATCGCCAACACCCAAGTGTACATCGTGGACAGTCGCCTGCGGCCGCTGCCGATCGGCGTTCCGGGGGAGCTCCTCATCGGTGGCGCGGGCGTCGTGCGAGGATACCTCGCTCGCCCGGATTTGACCGAGCAGCGGTTCGTGCCGGACCGGTTTGGCGGGCGCGGCCGCCTCTACCGCACCGGTGATCTGGCGCGGTGGCTGCCGTCGGGGGAACTCGAGTTTCTCGGCCGCAACGATCACCAAGTCAAGATTCGCGGATATCGCATCGAACTCGGCGAGATCGAAGCCGTCCTCGCTTCGCATCCAGCGGTGCGCGAGAGCGTGGTCGTGGCAAGGACCGAATCGGCGGGTGACACTCGTCTCGTCGCTTACGTCGTGCCGAATCCCGACGGCGCCCCGGCGTCGACGACAGCCGCGGTGGCGGCGGCGGAATGGCAGACCATCTGGCAGGAAACCTACGCGCAACAGCCCGCTGGGGATGGCGCGTTCAATATCGTCGGATGGAAAAGCAGCTATAGCGGCGAAGCGATCCCCGAGGCGCAGATGCGAGAATGGGTCGAGTCGACGACGGAACGCGTCCTCACCGTCGCGCGAACCGGAAGCGAGCATCCGCGCGTGCTCGAGGTCGGCTGCGGCACGGGCCTGTTGCTCTTTCGCGTCGCCCCCCACTGCGCGCGCTACATGGGAGTCGACTTTTCGGAGGCAGCGTTGGCCCATGTCAAGTCCCAGCTCGAGCCGCTGGGGCTTCGCAACGTGAAGCTTCAGCGCCTGCTTGCCGACGAGCTGGACACGATCGCGCTGGAAGGCCCCTTCGACACCGTCGTCGTAAACTCGGTCGTCCAATATTTCCCCGACGCCGACTACCTCGCGAAGGTCATCGACAGCGCCTTCGCGCTGCTCAGTCCAGGCGGCGCGCTGTTCGTTGGCGACGTTCGAAGTTTGCCGCACCTCGAGGCGTTCCACGCCTCGATCGAGCTCGCCCGCGCGCCCGGCACGATGAGCACCGCGGAATTGCAGACACGGGTACGTCGACGAGTCGCTGAAGAAGGCGAGCTTGTCCTCGACCCTCTGTTCTTCGAGGCGATGGCGAAGCGCCTGCCGGACGTCGCCGGCGTGCAAATCGACTTGAAGGTCGGACGAGCCCACAACGAGATGACCCTCTTCCGCTACGACGTGGTCCTTCGCAAGAAGGGACTGGCGGCAAAGCCCGTGGGCATGCCTCGACCGTTGGTTGCTCCCGAACCCTGCTCACTCCAGGCGCTGCGCGATCTTTTGCGCGATGAGCCGGCATCTCTCCTTATCGAGGGCATACCCAATGCGCGCCTCGTTGGACCTGCGAAGGCCTGCGAGCTTCTTGGCGAAGGGCGCGCAGGCACTACCGTCGATGATCTGCGAGCGGTTCTGGGCAGCCCTCAGCCGGCGCTCGACCCCGAGGACGTCCGGTCATTGCATCCGGCATACGCCGCGGAGTTGTCGTTTTCGCCGGGCCGGCTTGAGCGCATGAATGTTTTGCTCCGGCATCGCGCCCTCGTGCAGCCCGAGTCCGTGGGGGCACGCGAGCCGGCTGCGCTGCAGCCGCCTTCTTTCTACGCGAACCGCCCCGCCGGCAAGACGTCGGGCGCCGGCGCTTTGGTCCCGTCGTTGCGAACGCATGCGCGTGAAAAACTGCCTGAGTACATGGTCCCAAGCGCGATCGTCGTGCTCGACGCGCTGCCTCTAACGCCGAACGGCAAGATTGATCGTGCGGCCCTCCCAGCACCCGACCACGTGCGCCAAGAAACTTCAGCGAAGTACGAGGCGCCGGCGAGCGACCTCGAACGCAAAATCGCTCTCGTGTTTCAAGAGCTGCTATCCATTACCGAGGTGGGGGTAGACGACAACTTCTTCGACCTCGGAGCCAACTCCCTCATGATGGTGCAGGCGAGCGTGCGCCTGCGCGGGGCCGTCGGGCAAAATGTGTCGCTCGTGCAGCTATTCCAGTTTCCCACCGTGCGTTCGCTCGCGGCCGCACTCGGCAAGACCCAGCCCGACGACGAGCTCACCAAACAAGGCCAAGACCGAGCCCAAACGCGAAAAGACGCCATGCAACGCCGTCGCGAGGCCCGCCAAGGAGCTCGCGTTCGGTAGGCGCTTTTTTTACACTGACAAACTTGTCATGCGGTCCAACGCGCGACACGATTGGAAGATTGTGACTCGGCGCCTCGTAAAGGTCCTTCTAGTTGCCGGCGCAATCGTTCCGGCGTGCAGTCGCCCACGCGTCGCCCCTGTTGCTGTCGCTGCCCCTGCAACCGATCCGGCGCCAGCCCCGCAACCGCAACCGGCAACGCCTTTTGCCGCATGGCTTCGCGCTCGCCTTCCGGCAGGCGGCACTATCGTCGCCGCCGACTCAGGAAAGCTCACCGTGGAACATACGGTCGCCGTGGGAGACACGGCGCTGACCATCGCGAAGGCCTACCTCGATCTTACGGACGTCTATCGGGCGAAAGACCTCGCGGCCGACCTTGCCAAGAAAACACCAAACCCTCTGCCGGGCTCGCAAGTCGAGATTCCGCATCTCCTGTCGGAGCCCTATACAAGCCCCGACGAAGGCCGAATAGCGTGGCCGGCAGATCGAGCGCTCAAAGGAGTGTTCATCAGCGGGGTCTTCGCCGGACAATTCTGGCAGGAGACAGTCGACAAAGTTGCGACGCACGGGATGAATGCCATCGTCCTCGACGCGAAGGACTACATGGGGCCGGTCAGCTATCCGACCAAAGTGCGTCTCGCATTGGAGACAGGCGCGGCAAACGACCCGCCCATCCCGGACTACGCGCGTGCGATTCGCTTCGCGCACGCACGCGGCATTCTCGTCATCGCCCGAATTCCCTGTTTCCACGACCCGTGGGCCGCAAAGCACGCGCCTCGCCTTTCGCTCATGAACAAATCGGGGCGCCCCTTTCAGATGGGGTGGACCGATCCGTCGAACGTCGAGGTGCAAGACTACGTCGTAGACTTGGTGAAGGAGGCCGTCGAGCTCGGCGCCGACGAGGTGCAGCTCGACTACGTGCGCTTCCCGGTGCAGGCACACGGCATCGCCAACGCCGCGATGCCCGCGCCCGACGGCCACCGCTCACAGGCAATGAAGGCATTCGTGCACCGCGTTCACGAAGTGACGCAGGCAAAGCACGTCCCCTTGTCGCTCGATCTCTTCGGCGTGACGGCGACGGGCGAAGTATCGGACATCGAAGCGTTGGGGCAAAATCTGAGCGTTCTCGCCAGCGAGGCGGAGGCGGTCAGTCCGATGGTGTATCCGTCGCACTACGCCCGGGGATGGAATGGGTTCGCGGAGCCTGGCGCTCACCCGGAGATCATCGGGATCGGCACGAAGGCGGCCCTGGAGAAATTGCGGGCGGGTCACGTGAAGAGTTCGATTGTGAGGCCGTGGCTGCAAGCGTCCTCGTACAAGACGCCCAACTACGGGCCTCAATATGTCCTGGACGAGATCAAGAGCGCGGAGGCAAGCGGCGCCGTCGGGTGGCTCTTTTGGGACCCGGCCAACAGCTACTGGCCCGTCTGGAAAGGATTGCCCCGGGTGGACACGGCAGTGGCCCGCTAGTTGCCCCTTTCCATCAGTCCCGCATGCCGGGCCACGATGTCGAGAAGCTCGGTGCCGTACCGCCGCGCAAGACCCGGGCCGATACCGGCAACGCGAAGCAATGCGGCTTCGTCGTGCGGCGTTTCGGTGGCCACTCCGAGCAGCGTGCGATCGTGCAAGATCCGGAACGCGGGCACGCCCGTCTTGCGAGCCTCGGCCAGCCGCCACGTGCGCAGGGCTTCGAACAGCGCCTGCGAACCCGCGGACGGCTCGGGCCGTGGAGCGTCCCGCGACGCATCGCCTTTCCGCGCGCTCTCGCGCTTTCTCTTCTTGGAGGTCCCTCGTCTCCGCCCCGAATCAGACATCATGAATCTCGGCGCGGCATCGACCGATTCCGATTCCGCGGCGCCCGCGAGGTAAACGCGCTGAAAGGCGATCACCGTACCGTCCTTGACGAACGAGTCATCCTGCAACCGCGCTACCCCGGCGCGCACCAAGCCCCCAAGCACGTGCTGCAGCGATCGACGATCCACTTCGGCTTCGGCGAACGCTTCGCGATAAATTTGCCCCACGGTCTGCCCATCGCGTTGCCGCAGTGCCTTCACGATGCGTGCCGCGGCGTCCCGCTCGGCGAGGCTTGGCTCGCGATGCGTCTTGGCGACGCACGCTTCGGGCGAACAGACGTCGCATTGTCCACACGGCATGCCGGAATCGTTCTTGTCGCCAAAATGGGCGACGAGCTGCAGCATCCGGCACATGCTCTTTTCGGCGTACCGGCGCATACGCGCGATTTGCTCGAGTCGATGCGCCACTTGCTTCTGATACGAAAGCGCAAAGGCGGGGTCGCCCCGGACAATGAACTCGTCAGGCGCGATGCGAGCTCCGCCATGCAGCCAAAGCTTTTCGAGGACTCTCTCAAACACGGGGGAGGACAAGCCCGCGCGCGTCTCGACCGCGTCGCGGGCCATGGGCTCTTCTCCTAACGTCTCGAAGACTGCTTGGAGTGACCCGACGTCGGGATAGTCACGCTCGTGAAAAAACTCGTGCGTTTTTGCATCGACAAACGAGTGCAGGAGGACCGCCCGCGCCGGAGCTCCGTCTCGACCGGCCCGCCCGATTTCCTGATAGTAGCCCTCGAGCGTGGCTGGGAGCGCCGTGTGAAGAACCGTACGGATGTCGGGCTTGTCGATGCCCATGCCGAAAGCAATGGTCGCCACCACGACATCGACCTGCCCCTCGGAGAACGCACGCTGAGCCTCGGCCCTTGCGTCGGCCATCATCCCGGCGTGGTAGGTGGTGGCGCGCATGTGCTCGGACAGAGACTGGGCCAGCGACTCGACCTCGCGGCGCGTAGGAGCGTAGACGATGGCCGGACGCCGCTCTGGAGCCGAAAGCAGAGCCAGAGCGACCTCCGCCCGATCCCCGGGGCTCTTCTCGACCACCTCGACGGCAATGTTCGTGCGGCGGAAGCCGTGGATGAAACGGGACGCTCCGTCGAGGCGGAGTTGAGCCACGATGTCGTCTTGAACCGTGGGGGTTGCGGTTGCCGTGAGTGCAACGACCGGCGCTGGACGTAGGGCGGGAAGGCGCTCGCCGAGCATTCGGTACTCGGGCCGGAAGTCGTGTCCCCACTGCGAGATGCAATGCGCCTCGTCGATGGCAATGAGCGACGGCCTTCTTTTCGCTAGCATTTCCGTGAAGCCTGGGATCTTGAGCCTCTCGGGAGCGATGAAAAGGAAGTCGAGGCGGCCGTCGAGGTACGCGCGACAGGCCGCGCGCGAGGCCTCGCGACCCCTTCCCGAGTGCACGCGGTCGGCCGCGAGGCCGCGGTGCCTAAGCTTGGCCACCTGGTCTTCCATGAGTGCGATAAGAGGACTGACGACGAGTGTCGTCCCGCCGCGTGCGAGGCCTGGGAGCTGATAACAGAGGGACTTGCCCGCCCCGGTCGGCATGACGAGGAGAACGTCCTGCCCCAGGGCAGCCGCACGGCAAACTTCTTCTTGGTAGGGCCGGAACGAAGCAAAGCCGAACTTTTCACGCAGAAGGGTGGCGTCGGCGGCTACGGTCATCTCTTGGTTCCCATCGGATACTCACGTACGGGGTTGCGCGCAATTCTTCCTGTGACTCTCGTCGCTCAGTGCTAGCGATCCGCCTGTGGTTTCGGTCTCGTTTGCGTCCGGCACACTCGAAGTACGCGGCTGGCCCGCCGAACTGGCTGTGCCGCCAGGCTGCGGCTGGGACCCGCGCACCATGTGCCTGCGGGCGCCCGCCCTCGCATACGCGGACGTGGTGCGCGCACTTGTCGTCTCCAAGACGCCCTACGAAGACACCGCACGACGCTATTTTCCGCTCGAAGCGGGCGCGCGGGTGCATCGCGCACCGCGTCCCTATCAGACGGAGGCGCTGTCGGCATGGCGGGCTCACCAAGGCCGTGGCGTGGTCGTCTTGCCCACAGGGGCCGGCAAAAGCCACGTTGCGCTGCTCGCTATCGACGACAAGAAGCGCAGTGCGCTGGTCGTAGCGCCGACGCTCGATCTGGTTCGCCAATGGCTCGAGCTGCTTGCCACGACGTTCGGCAGTCCCGTGGGCCTGGTGGGCGGTGGCGAGCACAATCCTCAGGCGCTAACGGTAACGACCTACGATTCGGCATTCCTGCACATGGATCACCTGGGGGCACGCTTTGGCCTTGTGGTGTTCGACGAGTGCCACCACCTACCGAGCGCTGCCTATGCTCTCGCCGCGCAATCCTGCATCGCCCCCTTTCGGCTGGGGCTCACTGCAACCCTCGAGCGCGCCGACGGCCGGGAGGCGGAGCTCGATCGGCTCATCGGGCCCGTAGTCTATCGTAAGGACATCGTCGATCTTTCCGGTCACTATCTTGCCGAGTACGACACCGAGCGCGTGTCGATCGAGCTCTCGCCTCAAGAGCGCGCCGAGCACGACGCCGAGCGAGCGATCTATCGTCAGTTCGTGCAGAGTCACCGCATACGCATGAGCGAGCCGTCCGGTTGGAGCCAGTTCATCATGTTGTCGTCCCAGAGCGCGCAGGGGCGCCGGGCGATGGCCGCGTATCGGCGCCAGCGCGAGATCGCATTCGCGCCGTCAGCCAAGCTCGAGTACCTCGAACACCTGCTGGCCGTGCATCGGCGTGACCGGGCGATCCTTTTCACGCAGGACAACGCGACGGCGTACGGCATCGCTCGCCGATTTCTCGTCCCAGTCATCACCCACCAGACGAAAGTGCGCGAGCGAAGCGCAATTCTTGCTGGCCTGACCGACGGAACGTACCGCGCCGTCGCGACGTCCAAAGTGCTCAACGAAGGAGTGGATGTTCCCGATGCGAACGTGGCGGTCATTCTTTCGGGCAGCGGATCGGTGCGCGAGCACGTGCAGCGCCTAGGGCGAGTCCTTCGAAAGAAGGGAGACAAGCGCGCGGTGCTTTACGAACTCGTCACGGAGGCGACAACCGAGACCTACACAAGCGAGCGGCGTCGCGAGCACAGTGCTTACCGCTGATCTCGTCCATGCGCGGCGCAAGGGCGCTGAGCTTTGCCTGGTCGGTCTCGATGCCGCGCGGCGCGCGCGTGCTCATGCGCTGGCAAGCTTGCTCATCGAGTCCGCAAGGCAGCATTTGGGCCGCTCGCGGGCCGAGCTCCTTCTTGCGCTCTCTGGAGTCCCCGTCGGACCTCGCGAGCACCGGTTAAAGGACGGTCTCGCGAAGCTCATCGAGGATCGCTGCGAGTTCGACACCGCGGAGAGCGCCGATCCGCAGACAATACGACACGACGTCTTCGCACGAGCAAGCGAAGCGCGTGCGGCCTTGGAGCCTGGCTGCCGCTTCGACCGGTTTGCCGTTATCGCGGCGGTCGCGCGCGATCGGGGCTCTTCGGTGGATGCCATCGAGCGTGCGCTCTTTGCGGATCTGCGCGGCGCCCATGTCCTGGCCCGCTTCGATGCGCCATCCGCCGGCGCACTCGTGACGCTATACGAATATGCGCAGGCGCAAGCGGTACTCTTGCGGGCCGTCAAAGTCACTGTGGATGTCCGCTCCTCGTCGGCCGCCAGCCTTCGTGCCTTCTTTCGGAAACTCAAGTTCTTGCGCCTCCTTCACGTGGTCGAACGGACGGATCAAGGCCACCGCGTGACGGTCGATGGTCCCTTCAGCCTTTTTGAATCCGTCACCAAGTACGGGCTGCAGCTCGCGATGATGCTGCCTTTGCTTGACCAATGCGACTGGTGGCGGCTCAAGGCCGACGTCTTATGGGGGAAGGAACGCACGCCCCTAGTCTTTCGGCTTGCTGGCGCGGCGCCGGCGGCGCGAGCCGAGTCGCCCCAATTGCCCGATGAGGTCCAGACGCTGGCGGACGGCTTCGCTGCGCTTGGCTCCGGGTGGCGCGCTTCAGCCAACACGGACATCCTCGAGTTGCCCGGGATGGGCCTTTGCGTGCCCGACCTGGTCTTCTCGCGCTCGCGCAAGGGCCACGCGCCCGAGCGTGTTTACCTGGAGGTCATGGGCTACTGGAGCCGCGCCGCGGTGTGGAAGCGGGTCGAGCTCGTCCAAGCAGGACTCGGCGAGCGGATTCTCTTCGCCGTGAGCGCACGGCTGCGAGTGAGCGAAGAGGTTCTCGACGGCGATCTGCCCGGCGCGCTCTACGTGTACAAGCGGACGATGAGCGCGCGCGCGATCGCCGAGCGTCTCGAGGCGCTCTCGCATTAGCGAGAACCCTCGGTTCAGCCGTGGGTAGGCGTTCGGGTGGTCGTGGTCTTGGTCGTGGGGGATCAGTCATGGCAGCCGAATCCTTGCCAACTCGAGCCTTTGCTGGCTGCGTTGGGTGCGCGCGCTTGCGCTCTGCCATTCCACGATCCACGCGATAACCGCGTCGCCCCCTTGCTCGACCATCAGAGTGGGTGCGCTGGTGCCATAAGCGTTCGCGCGCAGGACCGGCGTTTGCCAGACCGCCCCTCCATCGGCGCGCACTCGCAGTAGGTCCATCCCATAACCCGCACTCGCAAACACGTGAGCGGCCATGACGACATCGTCTGCGACGGACAAGGAGGGAGAGCCTCCGGTCGCGATCGGAAGCGGAACCTGACTTCCGATCAAGCCGCCGGTTTGGCTGGCCCGCTGAAGGCGAGGGCCGTCCCGCGACTGGTACACTAACCGGACCTCCGAACCGGACCAGGTCAGACTCAGAGGCGCCCCTCCGTAACAATCGCTTGTGGGGAACGACGCGTCCATTCGATTGATTCCGTCAAGCGCGAATTGGACGGTGCCGGGAGAGCCGAGATTGCATTGCGACTGGGTAACCGCAATCGAGCCCGCAAGCTCGAAGCCATCGTCGACGAACACGCCACCGATCTCCAAACTCCAGGTTTCTAGCTGTCGCTGAATTGGGGTCGTTCCACCTCGAGACCCGGTTTCGGTTCCGTCCTCGGCCAGCAGCCGGGTGTTCACCGTCAGGGGAACACTTCCGCCCGCGGCCGCGCCATCGCCTAGAAACCCAGTCCATACGAGTAGCGGACCTCCATTCGGTCGACCGATGAGGTCCAGCCAATAGGCCTTTGAAGCGATCTCGTGGCTGCTTCGAAGCTTGCCAGCGGAATCCAACGACAATATGGAGATGGTCTCGGGTTTCTGGACGGCGATAAGCCAGCCCGAGGAAGTCGATGCAAGTGCAACCTGGTGGACACCGTCCAGCGGCAGACACGTATCCGACAGCGGCGTGAAATCGCTTCGGAACCGGGTGAAATGCAGGGGTGTCTGGCTAGCGCTGGACTCCGCCCAAGCTACAGCGATTTCGGTCGTCGCCGCCATTGCGAGCGACGTATAGATGTTGTCCACCAACGCACCGCCGAGGTCTGGACGAGCGCACGCGAGCGTGCGAGGGCCTGTTACGCAGCTTTGGCATCCGCGCGTATCGAATGAGCAGTTTGCAAGGCACGCTAGCGAACCGCCTGCGAAGCCGAGACTAACGCACGTCTGCCCTCCCACATTCTGCCCATCGCACTGCTCGGTGGCTACGCCTGCGTCTCCGAAATCAGGTACGCAACTGTCGATCTGCCCGTTGCCGCAAAGGGCCGTGGAACAAACGCTGGGCTGCAGCATCGCCTCAACGGGAGGACCGCATGCTTTGCCCGGTCCGTCCGCGGAGGGCCCGTCCTCATCGGGGCTTTGAGCAAAGGCTTCGGCGAACGACGCCTCGCCAGGAAGCGCGGCATCCAGAGCGAGATTTGCCGACGCGTCGCCCTGGTCAACTTCACGACCGACCGGGCGGTCGTTGTGCGTCCCTCCGCAATGTGCAGTCAGTACCAGGCACGATAGGCCCAGGCAGCAACACTGGCGGACGTCAGCGGCTTGCGTCATCGGTGCCACCGCAAGCTAGAAGCATGCCAATGACCCATAAGCCATCCAAGTTGCAGAGCCGCATCGTCGGGGGGAATTGACAATTCGTTTCGCGCAGGGCTTTCGCTGCCGGCGTCAGGTCCGCTTCGCCGCGATGAACGAGCGCTACGTGCCTTCGTACTCCGCCGCGCGCAATGTCAACGGCGCGCAGCTGCCTCGCATCGGCTGCCTGCGCCATTGTGCGCGGCAGTAGGTAGACGCCCATGCCCAACTCGACCATCCGGCGCACAGCCTCCAGATTGTCCGCCTCCGCAACGACGCGCGGCTGGACGCCTCTATCCTCGCATGCGGCGAAAAGGGGCGGCGGTGGCCGGAACGCCGGCGATGACGACGAGCCGCTCCTCTGCAGCCTAGGAGATGGCGACCGCGCGCCCTAACCCGCCAAGGACAAGAGGAGGGTTCTGCGAATGCGGTCGGTCGACGGATCTCAACACGCTAACGACGCGCTCGCATCATGACGCGATGTCACACGTCCACGGTACTTCCGGTTCGGCGGGTTGTGCGATGCCGGAGATCGGCGGTAGTCAACGTTCGCGCGGTTGTGTAGAGTGAGAGATCCACCGTTGTCGCCGCTCGCGTGGGCGTTCGAGGCGCGAGGTCCATCGTGCTCGGCGTTCGCACAATGGAGTGATGCGTTCATCGATGGTGTGGAGCGAGATCACATCGATGAAATCGGAGAAAGCTATCGTGTAACGCGAGAACACATCGATCCGATTCGAGAGATCCTATGTTCGATGCGAAATCACATCGATGAAATCGGAGAAGTCCATATCTTTTTTGTCGAGCTCCATGGGAGCAGCGCCGGCATCAATGACTTTTTTCGCTGCTCCCTATGATTTTGCGCTGAGCACCATGACTTTTTTCGTTGCTCCTATGACTTGTCGTCGAGCTCCATAACTTTTTTCGTTGCTCCTATGACTTGTCGTCGAGCTCCATAACTTTTTCCGTTGCTCCCATTGATTTGCGCCTGCCCCGCATTTTTCTTCGCTGAATACGCGCGGGGTTTCGCGCACTTGCTGCCGGCGAAGAAAAAAGACGCCTCGGTCGCGGCAAAAGTCTCGTTCTCGTGTCCTCCCCTAATAGAGGCACACGACGGAGGAGCAATGGTGCCCCCCCGGGAACGGTGCTTCGTCAACAGCACAAAGGAGAACGCACATGAAAAGCAATGGCACAGCGGCGCTCGTCGAGCAGGACAGGAAACTGCTCGCCGGCGTCGAGAAGGATCTCGCGAACCAGTCGTTTACGATCAATGACAAGTCCTGCACCGCGCAGGATGTCGTCAATGTTCTTCAAGGCCGAATCAGCAAGGGTCTCGCCGTGGAAGCGGCAAGGGCTGCGCTGCAGACGGCGGCGAAGGCGCTCCGCGAGGAGCGTACGCAATCGGCGGGTTTCGTGAGCGCGTTTCGAACCATCGTGAAGGGGATGTTCAAGAACCCCGACACGCTGGCAGACTTCGGGCTCTCGCCGCGCAAGAGCACGAAGAAGACCTTGGAGACCAAGGTCGCCGCGGTCGTCAAGACCAAGGCAACTCGAACCGCACGGGGCACGAAGGGTCCCAAGGCCAAGGCGAAGATCAAGGGAGCCGCACCGGCGGCCAACCCGACGACCAAGCCGGCGCCAACGGGCACGTGACCTGACCAAGACGGGAGGCGGGGGAGAAGTTGGCCCCCGCTTCCCGTCGACCTTGTGCGCGCGCCGATTCGCCGCGCCGGACGCCAACAACCCTAGAGTTTTGCGCGCGGGCCCCACACCCCCCAGCAGGAGAATGCGTTTGGAGACTGACAGCCAGCTCTAGAGCGGGCGGTACGCGGGAGCGAAGACGGCGCGCCGGCAAGACTTCGACGTGGGGCTCGCCCGTAATCTTGGCTTCTTTGGTTCCGGGCATGAGGCGCTTGTCCACGAAGTTCTGAAAGTCTTCCGCCGACTCCCAGACATCGGTTACGCGCAACCCTTTTTGCGTGAAGGCCGCTACGTGGAACTTGCCTCCCTTGGGGGGATTGCCTTCCCAGTTCACGGTGCGCCGCACGGTTTCGTACTGCTCTTTGGTGACGCCATCCCATTCCAACAACATGAACACTGCCATGAGCGTGGCTCCTTTCCGGTGGTTGAGGAACAACGCGTGACGCCGCAATGCGGTTGCATTGAGGTCTTTGAGCCTCCCGGGCGGCTGGCACGCGACGCGGCGCGCTCTGTCGCTTGTAGAATCGCTGAATGAGCCCCGCGGCAGTACCTGCGTTATCGGCCCCACAAGGACGTGAAACCGCCCGCCAAGACAGGACCCGCGATCGCGTCGGCGACACGGTCCAGCGCTCGCTCGCCGCCGTTTCGCGGGTGCTCGTAGTCGACGCTGACAAGGCCACCGAGCAGTGGAGGGAGCCGTCCGCTCGATCGAAGAATGAGCGGTACGAGCGGATGTCGGTTTTGATCGAGCCCCAACTGGAGGGCATAGACCGTCGCGAAGGCTTCCCCGTCTTTGCTCTGTAGAAAATCGGGGCTGACGACGATCACCGTTCGCTTTGCCGCTGGATGCCTTCCACGATGCTCGTCACACGGAAGCCACCGATGCCCGCCCTATCGGAGTCTTTCGTCGCAACCTTGAGTGTTCGGCGCTCGAGATAAGCCCCGCACCCACTCGCCGTCGGTCTCTGCGAAGACGACGAATAGATCGTACTTGTAGGCGGCTGGGTCCCGCAGTACGGGCCCCGAGCGAGTCAGTGTCGGCACCCCGAACCCCACGGGAGCCTCGGCCTGTTCGGCCGTCCTCTCTTTGGGTCCATATCGCTTTTCACCGATTGGCACGGCCGACGCGAGAGCCTATCAGGACTCGCGATCGTCACAAGGTTAGCCCATGTTTCGGCGCCAAGGGTCGGGGTAGCCATGAGCCGCTTGTCGCTGCTCGTATGCGACCCAGCGCGCTCGTCTCTTGTAGAATCGCCGAATGAACCCATCGGCAGCGTTCGAGGAGGAGATCCTGTGGGAGGGGCGCCCAACCTGGAGGGCATGGACCGCGAAATGGATCGCCGGATGGGTGCTCCTCCCGCTCGTCGTCGGGATTTTTCTATTGCTCTCGGTATGGATCCGCACACGATCCACGCGGTGGAAAGTGACATCGCGACGGATCGAAATCGAAACAGGGTTTCTCTCGAAGCGGGTCGACACGCTGGAGCTTTGGCGTGTTCGCGACGTCGAGTTTCGTCAGTCGCTCGTGGACCGCATGGCGGGCGTCTCGTCGCTCTGGATCACCGCGCACGACTCCAATTTGCCCATGCTCGAAATTCACGGTGCGCCGGGCAATCGGGCGCTCTACGACCGGCTGATGGCTGCAGTGATGCAGTCGAGACAGCAACGGGGGGTAATGAACTTGAACCCGTAACACCGGGCGAGCGGTGCATCGAACACCCGGCCCTGCACCAGAGGGTTGTGCGAATGCGGTCGGTCGACCATAACTTTTTTCGTTGCTCCGATTCTTTCGCGCCTGCCCCGCATTTTTCTTTGCTGAATACGCGCGGGGTTCCGCGCACTTGGCCGCTGGCGACGAAGAAAAGCGCCTCGGTCGTGGCAAAAGTCTCGTTTTCGCGTCCTCCCTTAATAGAGGCACACGAAGGAGGAGCGATTGGTGCCCCTCCGGGAACGGTGCTTCGTCAGCAGCAGAGAGGAGAACCCACATGAAAAGCAATAGAACAGCGGCGCTCGTCGAGCAGGACAGGAAACTGCTGGCCGGCGTCCAGAAGGATCGTCACCGAAGCTTGCGCGGCGGCACGGTCTTCCGTTCAGGGGACAACGTCGTCCCACGCGGCCCCTTCTTCCGCCCGAGCATCTCGACAATGACCGCGCGCAGGGCTTTCGCCGCCGCCGTCAGGTCCGCTTCGCCGCGATGAACGAGCGCTACGTGCCTTCGTACTCCGCCGCGCGCAATGTCGACGGCGCGCAGCCGCCGCGCGTCGGCCGCCTGCGCCATCGTGCGCGGCAGTAGGTACACGCCCATGCCCAGCTCGACCATCCGGCGGACAGCCTCCAGATTGTCGGCCTCCGCAACGACGCGCGGCTCGATGCCTCTCTCCTCGCATGCGGCGAAAAGGGCGGCGGTGGCCGGAACGCCGGCGATGATGACGAGCCGCTCCTCTGCAGCCTCAGGTAGGCCGACCGCGCGCCCCAATCCCGCGAGGCGATGGCCGACAGGGACGACGAGAACATAGTCCTCTTGCCAGAGCCTCTGCACCGAGAGTTCGAGGCGGCGTACGGGGAGGTTCATTAGACCGAGATCGAACTCGCCTGCCGCCAGCCGCTCCTCGACGCGCTCCGGGAGTGCCTCGCGCAAGCGCAAATAAATGTGCGGATACTGCGCGTGAAATCGGGCCAGAACAGGCGGCAGGACGTAAGCATGGATCGTTTGCTGGCTTCCGAGGGTGACGGCGCCGCGCGGCTCGCCCCCGAGCTCGTCGATGGCGTTGCGCCCCGCGTCGACCGAAGCCAGAGCGCGCTCGGCGTGTGGCAGAAAGCGCTCTCCCGCGCTCGTCAGAACGACCCCGGCCGGTGTCCGCACGACGAGCTTGGCTCCGAGGTCTTCCTCGAGCTGCTGCACGCGCCGTGAAAGGCTTGGCTGCGAGACGCCCAAGGCAGTGGCAGCGCGGATGAAACGGCGCGCGCGGGCGACCGCCACGAAGGCACGGAGGCGATCTACGTCCATTCCGGAGCGGTTCCATAATGCAGATCCTGCATTGTCGATATACCGATCCATGCACTTTCTGCATGAGGTTTCGGCACTACCATTTCGGAACTATGGAGGTTGTATTACGTAATGCGGTCACGCGGCGTCGAGTCGCAATGACCGCCGCAACGGTTGGAACGCTTGTCTCCGCCTTCGAGGGGACGGTCGTAACGAGCGCGATGCCGACCATCGCGCGTGAGCTGGGTGGGATGGGGGCGTACGCGTGGGTCTTCTCGGCGTTTCTCATCACATCGACCTTGGCGATGCTCGTGTGCGGAAAGCTCGCCGATGCGTACGGGCGTCTCCCGGTCTTCGTTGGAGGCATGGCGCTCTTTCTGGCCGGCTCGGTCCTGTGTGGCGCCGCGACGTCGTTCGGCGCACTGGTCTTCTTCCGAGCGATTCAGGGACTTGGCGCGGGTTCGGTGCAGCCGTTGTCGCTGACGATCGGCGCCGACCTGTACCGCCTCGACGAGCGAGCCCGCGTTCAAACGTTCACAACGGCCGCATGGGGGATCGCGAACGTCGTTGGCCCAGTGATCGGCGGACTCATCGTCGAGCACGCCTCATGGCGCTGGGTGTTTCTCGTCAACGTTCCTGTCGGGGCCGTCGCGGTGGGGCTTCTGCTCCTTTCGTACAGGGACCCCCCCCGCAACGCTCGGGGGCCGATGGGAGCCTGGGGCGCGCTGCTCGCCGGAACGGCGACGGCGCTCGTCTCATTCGCACTTTCCCCTAACGGGCTTCATACAGCGACGGCGCGCATCGCGATCCCCCTGGCTGCGGTGGGTGCTGTCGTGCTGCTCGCGCGCCACCAGATTCGCACCAAAGCGCCGCTGCTGCCGGCAGCGGTGGCAAGCGAGCCGGCCGTGCGAACAGGCCTGGCCTCGAACGCGTTCATCGGCGGCATCCTCTACGCGTCAGCGGCGTACGTGCCCCTTTGGATCACGGGGCAGGGTCGAGGCAACGCCGTCGCCGCAGGCGTCACACTGGTACCGCTCCTCGCAGGCTGGGCGCTCGGTTCGGGCCTCAGCGTGCGCATCTTGGTCGCCCACGGGATGCGGCCAGTTCAGATGGGCGCGTTCGCACTCGCGTTCGCCGGATCGGTTGGCCTGGCCGTCGTGGTCGCATTCGCGTTGCCGACGCCATGGGCGTTCGCGGCAGTCGGCCTACTCGGCTTCGGTCTGGGGCCTGCAGCCAGCTCTTCGGTCCTCGCCCCGCAGAGCTGTGTCGCGTGGCAGCACCGCGGCGTCGTCACGAGTGCGGTGTTCGCGGTGCGCATGCTGGGCGGATCGATCGCCGTCGCGGCGCTCGGCGCCCTTGGCCACGGGGGTCACGAAGGCGCACGCTTTGTGGGAATCGCCATCCTCGCGCTGAGCGGGCTCGTCACCGCGGGCGCTCTGGCTCCACGCGCTGCCCTCGCCGGCGCGCGCGAAGCCGTCACGCCCGCGGAGTGAGGGCCTCACATATCGTTGTTGGCAGCGCTGCCGTCTCCATTGCCACCGTCGCCGCAGGCGTCACACTGGTACCGCTCCTCGCAGGCTGGGCGCTCGGTTCGGGCCTCAGCGTGCGCATCTTGGTCGCCCACGGGATGCGGCCAGTGTCGACTGTGCACACTGTCGTGCCGCCGCCTCCGCCAAAGCCGCCCATGCACGGCGTGGACGAACACTCCGTCGTAATACGGCCCGTTCGGCCGGCGTCGAGTTGGAATCCCAGGCAACAGACATCGCCCGCCGTCGGACACGCGGCCTTGCCCGAACACGTGAGGACGGCAGTGATGCGCCCACCGTCGGTCTCACACGACGTGGCGCTCGCGGCACATGAATCGCTCCTCGCGGCGATACAGCACACAGGGGTTGCCCCTTGGCATGTGGTCGTTCCACAAGCGACCGTGCCCGGCGCAGGCGCTCCGGCGTCCGTCGGGCCCCCCCCGCGGCGCCCACTGGTGCCGCCCGTTCCGCTGGAGCCACCCGCGCCGCTCATGCCGCCTCCGGTACCGCTCATCCCGACTGCACTTCCGGTCATGCCGCCGCCCATCGTGCCGCTGGTGTCGCCGCTGCTGACGCCGCTGGCGCCGGCGTTGCTCCCACTTGTGTCGCCGCTGCCAGCGGCTGCACCGCTCGCAGCCGCGCCGGAGGCTCCGCTGCCGTTTCCGGTGTCGGGGGCCGTCGACCCGCCGCATGCCACCGTAATTACGATCGACGCGCCTAAGAGCTTCACCAAAGACGACATTGGGACACCTCCTCGTGGCATTCCGTTGGGAACCGAACTGCACTGTGGGAGCCCCACTGACGCGAGTTACAGAAATGACGCTCGGCGGAAACTAGGGCGCCTGTCGAAACCGGCCCTGGACAGAAACCTGTCCACCGCTCTTGTCTCGGGCGTAACCTTTCAGGCGTGCCTTCGCACAATGTTCCCGTGGCCGGAGCGAGTCCTCTTCGCGCAGTGTCGGATCTCGAGGTTGCGCGTCGTTGCGTTTCCGGCGACAGGAATGCTCAGCGCGAATTTTTTCAGCGCGAGCGGCACAGGGTCCACGCCATCCTCTACCGGATTGTCGGATCGAACTCAGACATGGAGGACCTGGTACAGGACGCATTCATCCAGATCTTCCGGTCGATGGCGGGCTTCCGCGGGGAAGCATCTCTCGCGACGTGGCTCGACCGCATCGCCGTGCGCAGCGCCTACTCGTATTTGACCAAGCGACGAAACGAGAATGTGCGGCTGGCCGTGGTGCCGGAGCCGGTGTCCACCGAGCCGGGAGCCGACCAGCGGCTCATCACACGCGAAGCGATCCGGCGCTTGTACGCAGCGCTCGACAAACTGCCCGCGCACCAGCGAGTGGCATTCACTCTTCACGTCCTCGACGGTCGGCCCCTCAAGGATGTCGCACTTGCGATGAGCGCCACTGTGGTCGCAACGAAAGTGCGCGTATGGCGCGCTTGGCAGGCGGTTCACGGGGCCGCCAAGCGCGATCCGCTGATTGCCGAGCTGCTCGGAACGGGCAAAGGAGGCTGAGGCACATGTCGTTCCGAAAAAAGATCGACATCGAGCCGTTGGGCGAGGGGCGCTGGGCGCGCATTGAGCGCACCGTTTTCAACGCGGACCTGGACCGGGTCGATGGACAAGGAGACATGGGCGCTCCGGGGGAAGCTGCGCCCGCATTCCGATGGCGGGGGGGCGCGGCCCTTGTCCTTGCAGGGGCCCTGGCCGCTGCGTTTGGTGCCGGCACCTGGCGGATGCTGTCGTCCTCGAGTGGGGGATCGGTGGCCACGCGTGTTGAAACCGCATCCAATGGATCTCGGGTCGAAGTCGGCGAGTCGACGGTCGATGTGGGTCCCGAATCGGCCGTGCGCGTAGCGGGCGACGACGTGCACGGCGTCAGCGTCCTTTTGGAGTCGGGGCGCGTCGAGTGCGACGTTCCACCGCGAAGGGGTCGACCCGCGTTTCTCGTCGAAGCCTGCGGCGTGGAGGTGCGCGTGGTAGGGACGCACTTCAGTGTGACCTGCGAACACGGCGCGGTCTCCGTGGATGTGCAGCGGGGGCAGGTGGAAGTTATCTCCGGGCCCGAGCACGCGTTCGTTCCCGCAGGCGCGCACTGGCCGTTGCCACCGCAAGACGTCGTCACTACGGCCCCTCCGACAAGTCCGACGGCTGCGTTTCACCCCAAACCACGTGTCGACAGGCCCGTGTCGCGCGCTGTGGGCACGGAGGCCCAGGCCCGCGCGAGCGTGTCTGCGGCGAAGCCTTCGGCGAGCAACACGGCGCAGGAGCAATACGAATCGGCAAGCAAACTCGAAGCGACTCAACCCGAAGAGGCCATCGGGCTCTACCGCGAACTCGCCAAGCATGGCGGCCCGTGGGGAATGAATGCGCTCTATGCGGAGGGCCGGCTACAGGCCGATCGGACGCATCGGGACGACGCGCGGCGCGTGTTGCAAGAATACCTGTCCCGCTACCCGGCGGGCCCCAACGCGGAGGATGCAAAGCGCTTGCTTGAGCGCTTGCGTTAGGCTTTCGATGCTCCCCGGATGGTCTCTAGCCCGCGCCTTTGGAAGACTTGGCCAAAAGCCGTCGCCACAACGCTCTTGACGGTCGCCATGACGCTGCTTGCGCCTTCAGCGCGGTGCCAGGGACGGAAGGTCGTTGTTGTCGAGGCCGACTCTCGCGTTCTGACCGCTCTCGACGTTACGCTCTCGCCATGGAGTCTCTCGGTCGGGCCTGCGCCCGGACCGCTGCCGGAGGGGGACCTCGACTCTGCGTCCGCCCGCGCGCGAGCGATCGCGGCCGAGCAGGGCGCGGGGGCTGTCGTCTGGATTGCCAAGGCACGGGGCCCGGACGAAACGGGATCGCTCTGCGTGTACGACGCGCAGACGGGCCAACTCGTGGTCCGACCGCTGACCGTTGCGCCACCTCTCAATGACGCAGCGGCGGCGGCCATAGCGCTCTCCGTGAAGACAATCCTGCGAAGCAGTCCGCTCTCCGAAGTGGAAGCGCCTGCACCTGCGGTCGTCCCGCCTGCGCCTCGAACGGTCCCGCCCGTGCCGGTCGCGCCGGAACAACCGGCGCCACCGCAGGTACGCGAGACTGCGAGCGTGTGGCGACTCGAGGCTATCGTCGGAGCGCGAACTCCGACCGGTACTGGGAACCTGGCCGAACCACGAGCGGCGCTTGGCCTCAGCGCCTGGCCGCAGGCATTTGGTGGCCATTTCGCGCTAGGCGCCGTTCTCGAGGCAGGCCCCGGAGTGCCCATCGATAGCGCAGGCGGGGGCCGGTACCAGTACCACGGGCAGTTTCGTGAAGCGTCCTTCGAAGCCTCGGCACACCTGCGCGCCAAGGCAGGCCGATGGCTGGCCTTCGAATGCCAGGCGGGCCCCGCGCTTCTCTTGACCTCGCTCGACATTGATGTCTTTGGCACGACGACCAGCGACCACGACGTTCGCGTCAACCCAGCGGTCAACGCCGGGGCCATCGTCGATCTCGCACTCGGCGCGCGTGTGGGTTTCGGAGTGCTTGTCGACGCTTCGATCCTTCTTGAACGCCAGCGATATAGGCTCAAGTCGGAAGTGACGCTGGACGAGCCTCCCGTCGAGCTCCTGTTTGGGGCGCGCCTGTCGGTGGGGATCGATTGACCATGCGCTACGGCAGTGCACTCGCGTTTGCGGCGGTTGCATGGGGGCTCGCCCCGGCATGCGTGCAGACCGTAGACCTGGCAGCGCCCCAAGACGACGATGCCGGCGTAGTCGACGCGTCCACGGATGCGCGGCCAGACAGCGCGGCGCAGACGGATGCATCCGAGGGTGGCGGCGCGTGCAATGCTCAGGCCGACGCAAGTCGCAAAGCGTGCCGTGTGAACGGCGAAATGTGCGGCCTGGCCTCGGACTGCTGCTCCCGTCGTTGCAGGGGCAACTACTGCTTGCCGTCAGGCACCTGCGCCCCCCCGTACGCCCAGTGCGCGACAAGAAGCGATTGCTGCAGCGGACGCTGCGAACCTTACGGCCCGATGGGCACGCTCTCGTGCGTGCCTTTCTGCCAGATCGATGGCGCCCCTTGCCGCAGCGCACAGGCTTGCTGCTCGCTCGCATGCAACTTCGGCGTGTGTGGCGGGCTGCTATGCAAGACGCTTGGCCACTTTTGCGACGCAGACGGCGAATGTTGTTCGGGTGCGTGCCAGAATAACCGTTGCACGGGCCTCGTTGCCGCTTGCCTCCCGACGGGGGAAGCGTGCGCTTTCGATGGCGGTGGTCCTAAGTGTTGCTCCGGTGAGTGCGATGCGGTCAACGGGCGCTGCGATCTGGGTGGCGGCGCGTGTCGTGAACCTTCGAGCCCGTGCAGGCGCGACGCCGACTGCTGCCGAGGTCCGTGCGCACCCGACATGCGTGGGTTTCTCGTCTGCCAGGCGGCTTGCCTCGGGGACGGTGCGGACTGCAATTCGGACGGTGATTGCTGCAGTCAGCAGTGCAACGGCTCTCCGTCCCGCTGCGGCCCGCCGCAGCCCGTCTGCCCACCCTAACAGTTCACTCAAGCGCGAAAAAACGCGCCGGGCGCGGTAGGATGCGCCGCATGCGCGCCACCCCCCTTCTCCTCGTCCTCGCTTCTTGTGCTACAGCCCCCGCAACGCGCAGCCCGCTGCGCGAGGAGCTTGCGGCGGCGGACACTGCCCAACTCGAGCAGGCGAGCAGAACCTGCCTCACCAAGGCAGGATGGAAAGTGGATCCTCTCGGGGGCGTCCGGGGCGGTGCGGAAGTGGTTACCGCCTATAAGGAAAAGACCCGCTCGGACCTCTACATCTTCTCGCCCGATATGAAGCCTCGCGTCACGGGAGGGCCGGACGACGAGGGGTTCTGGTCATGCCTCGGGCCGGAGCTCGGCCCTGCGAAGCCTGCTCCCTCGGCATCGGCCAAGTAAGGCTTACACCTCGTGGCGGGCGAGCTCCCGGAGCGCCGTCGCAACTTGCTCGGACTGCGGCACGCTCGCTCGCTCGAGCGCGTCCGCCAAACCAATTCCCGGAACGTGCGCCCCGGCGAGCAGACGCGGCGGCGCGTAAAGCTCGTAGAATAGTTCCTCGATGGTGCGCCTTAGCAAATGCTCACCAAAGTTCGTAACGTCGGTGTCCTCATTGAGATAAAGGACGCGATTCGTCTTGCGAACGCTTTGTTTGACGGTGTCCCAGTCGTAAGGGCTGAGCGATCGCAGGTCGATGACCTCCGCCTCGATTCCATCAGCGGCCACTTGTTCGGCGACCTGAACGGCAATCGGCACCATGCGACCGTAGGTGACGAGAGTCACATGACGGCCTTCGCGGCACATCCGCGCCTTGCCGATGGGGACGAAGAAATCCTTCACGTTCGGCCAATCGGGCCTCCACCGAGAGCGGTCGCCCAGGGGCGCATCGATCATCTTTGAAAGCACGCGATCGTCGTCGGGCTCTCCCGGAATACGTTCGTTCGCCAGCGCCTTCGATCGCATGAGCGCCTTGGGGGCCAGAAACATGACCGGATTGGGGTCGGCAATCGCCGAAAGCATTAGCCCATAGGCATCGAGCGGATTGCTCGGCATCACGATCTTCCAGCCGGGAATGCGCGTCGCCTGCGCGTCGAAAGAATGCGAGTGATAGATGCTTCCCCGGATCCCGCTGCCGACGGGCGTCATCAGCACCATCGGACAGTTCCAGTCGCCCGCGGACGACCAGCAGATCCCGCCCGCAAGTTTGAGCAGGTCAATCATGTTGAACGCGTAGTCGCAAAACTGAATTTCTGCGACAGGCCGTTGCCCCGCCAGCGCAAGACCGATCGCCGTGCCGACAATGCCGCGCTCGTCCAGGGGCGAGTTCCACGCCGTTCGGAGTCCCTGCGACTGGGTAAAGACGCCGCCAAGGGGCGGCCCGACGTCTTGGCCAAAGACATCGGTCACCCCCAGCCGTTCCTCGCCGACGTGCAACGCAAGGCGAATCGCCTGAACGACAGTCGCCATCAGCGCACGCCGTTCCTTCCTTCGGGCTTGGGCTCTGACGCTTCGTGTACCCAATCGCGCTCCGCGAAAACGTGCTTCCAGATGTCACCGCCCGCGGGCTGGGGCTCCTCTCGGACTCGTTTGCTCGCGTCGAGCAGCTGCTGCGTGTACTTGGCCCTAAGTTCGTCCATCGCCGAGCGTGACAGGATCTTGCGCTCTTCGAGCTTCTTCTCCAAGAGCACAAGGCAGTCCGCGTCGTCCGGGACGAAGTTTGCCCCCGATGCGGACGAATGCCCGTAAAGCCGGGAGACCATTGCTTCAAGGAGGAAGGGCCGCCCTTCGTTTCGGACGTAGTCCATCGCCCGTTTCAGCTCGCGATAGGCGAGCTCAGGATCGTTTCCGTCGATGACCGCAGTCTTGATTCCAAAAGCTTTGCAGCGATCGGCGATGTGCTTCTCGGCGTGTTGCTCGGACGTGGGAGTCGAGATTCCCATTTCGTTGTTGGCGACGATCATCAGACATGGAAGCTCGTGCCCGGGGCGAGAACACCATATGAGACAAGTCGCGAAGTCTCCTTCTGCCGTGCCGGCGTCGCCGCCTTGGACAATCGTGATTCCCCGGCCACCTGCTCGCTTGTTCGCCATGGCGGTGCCCGGCGCCATCGCGAACTGCACCTCGATGGGTGACGACACGGGAGCGACGTTCCAGCGGCGCACCGAGTAGTGATTGCAGAAGTTTCGCCCGGCCGAGTACGGATCGGTCGCGGTATTTTTCATCTGCCGAAGCACATCGACCGGATCGGCGCCCATGGCAACGAGCGTCGCAGTGGAACGGTAGTGCAGGTGCAGGTAGTCGAACTGGGGGCCTTGTCCCTTGTGGACGAGCAACCCCAGCGGGCCATTGAGCGCCTCTTCTCCTGGACCGCCGATCCAAAAGAAGCCATCGCCCTGCTTGTTCATCCGAATCAGACGCTCCTCGAGGCAGCGCGATCGCAGCATGATGTCGTGAATCTGAACGAGCAGCTCCGACGAGAGCGAGCTCTCTTCGGCGCCGTTGGGCTCGAGGGACGGCATCGTGCTCACGTTGAGGATTCCTTGGCCCACCCCAGAGTCTTAGCGCGTGCGCGGGTCGCTCGAAAGAAAAGACCGGTGTGTTGTGCGGCGCGTCAGAAAGCAGACTGCTCCGGATCGTAGTCGAGATTTTGCGCTAGACAGGGTTCGGTCTCATTCATCGACATGTTTTCCCGTCGGGCGTAGTCCCCACACCCCCGGCCTGAATTGAGTTTCACCCATTTGCGTATTGATCCACCGATGGCTCCTTACACGAAAACGAACGGTTCGCGATCGGCGCGGCTGCGCACGACGTCCACTCCCGGTAGACGGTCTCCGAGCCGACGCTTGAGGCCATCGAGCGCGATCCGTTCGCTCACCGAGTGCAGGGTGCAGACGACGGTGAGCCCGGCGCCAGCCGCGCGCAGCACGTCGTGGTGCTTCAGCTCGCCTGTAAGAAACAGTTGGGCTCCGGCCGAAATGGCGTCTCCCAGGAGGTCACCCCCGCTCCCGGCGCACACGGCCGCCCGAGCCACCTCGCGTTCAACTGGCCCAGCGACCAGCGCTTGTTCCACACCGAGTGCCCGCTTGACGCGGTCGATCAAAGTGACGACCGGCGTCGGCGCCAACGTTCCGATCCGCCCAAAGCCGAGCACTCCGGACGTTGCCAGACCGGATAGGTCGATGGCTCGCAGCGGTGCTCGAGGGGCAAGTCCCAATGCGTCGGCCAGCGCGTCGTTCGTACCGCCTTCGGCCACGTCGAGCGCCGTATGGGGCGAATACACGGCAATTCCGGACCGGGCCAGGTCGTAGGCGACAGCGCCCGCGCAGAACCGTTTCGTGGCCTCGAAGAGGGGTGGATGGTACGCGACGATTGCTTCGCATCGCTCCCGTCGCGCCTCATCGACGACCTGGAGAGTGCAATCGACCGCAAGCAGGACCCGCGACACCGACACCGCGACATCTCCCACGAGCAAGCCAACATTGTCCCACGCTGCGGCAAAACGCGCCGGCGCGATTGCCTCCATTGCCTCGACAAGATTCGCCACTTTCATCGTGCATCCGAGGGGACCGTTTGGGGTAGGGGCCCCAAACACCAAACCTGGGGCGGTAGGGGCCCCAAACACCAAACCTGGGGGTCTTCCTACCTCATCGAACGCGTCGAGTCCGGTTCCCCGCGAGCAGCGGGGCACGGCTCTGGCAAAAGCGCCTGCCCATGTTGGCCGAGATGGCTGCTTCCGATGCTCTCACGCTTGAGCCAAGCGTTCTTCGAATCGACCGCAACAGCCGGGCCTTTGCAAGCGCGCTCTTGCAATGGCAGGGCATCGCTCGGGGCGCTTCCCCCTTGCTCGCTCCCGAGTTCTCTCTCTTGTCATTGCGCCTCCTCGGCCGGTCCGGAGAGCAGCAAACCCACTCCGGCGAGCCGCTCCTCGTCGGTGCACGACGCGGAACCGCACTGGTCGCAGCCATGCCGCTGCTGCGTAAGGAGCGCACTCTCGTCGCGTTGCGCACCGAGCACTCGCCGCGCACAGACTTCGTCGGAGACGACCACGCTCTGCCGACCCTATGGCGGGCAATTGCGCGCATCGGCGATTGGGATGCGCTCGATCTTCGGGGAATTCCTGCTGACTCCGCTCTCGCGACGGAATTTCCACGCTTGGCGCAGCTCGACGGCTTGCACGCCTACGTAAGCGTGGTGAGCCGCGCTCCATGGTTCGAAGTAGAGGGAATCGAGCAGCGCATCGCGCGCCGATTTCGAGGCGACATGCGTCGACTCGAACGGCAGCTTGGCGGCATCGAGCTCGAACGCATCCCGCTTTTCGACCGAAAAGCGCTGCAGGACTTTCTGCGGCTCGAGGCTGCCGGGTGGAAGGGAGAGGCGGGGACCGCAATCGCCTGCGACCCCCGGCTCGCCTGGTTTTACCGCGCTGCCGCGCGCCTTTTCGCACGCCGGGGCCAGCTAAGCCTCGCGTTCTTGCGCGCGCGCGGCGAGCGCATCGCGGGATGCTTTGCGCTGGAGGACGCGACCACGTTTCACCTCGTCAAAGTGGCCTACGATCCACAATACGCACACTTTGGCCCAGGCCAGCTGCTCGTGCGCGAGACCGCGCTCGACGCCGCGCGACGCGGCATGAAGCGCTACGATCTGCTCGGCAGCGACTCAGCGTACAAGATGAAGTGGACGAACAGGGTTCGGCCTCATGTCACGCTACGCATCTATGCCCCTACGCTGCGGGGGCGCGCACGCCTCTGGCAACGTGAGATCGCGCAACGATTCATCAGCCGAGCTCTTCGCGTCGCCGGCATCGCAGCGTCCTCCGCGCTTTCGATGGCATGCGGCTCCGTGGACCGATCCGGGACTCTTGGCAGCAACACCACCCACGACGCCAGCGCGGAGGCCGCAAGCGCCATGGTTACCCAGCCAACGAGAACGCTCCCCGGCGCGGATTCGGCAGTGCTCGATGCCATGACGGCGCCCCCTGACACGCCGGCGCCCCCTGACTCGGCGGCGTCCCCCGACATGCCCGACGCAGCGTCCCCCGACATGCGCGAGGCTGCGCCCCCCGACCTGCGGGACGTCAACGTCGTGGGCCCTGACGCGCCGGCCACTATCGATGCTTCGGACGATGCTCCAAACACCTGCGGCTTTCATGCGTGCGCCCCCGGCGCGCCGTGCGCCGACCTCATCGTCGACCAGGACGACCTGCGCGCGTCGATCGTCATCAGCCGTCGAACCTTCGCCCCCGCCGATTGCGCCGTCCTCGAAGGCTGCATTGTGCAGCCGGGATCGCGACGTTTGCTTCGCTTCGACACGGGCACGGCCAATGTGGGGACCGCGGATCTCGTGGTAGGCAAGCCCGATCTACTGAGCGCGTGCTTTCAGTACTCAGATTGCCATCAGCACTACCACTTTCAAGGGTTCTCCCACTACACGCTCTACCAAGCCGACGGCAAGACCGTCGCGGCCGCCGGCCACAAGCAGTCCTTTTGCCTGGACGACGTCGAGGCGTACCCGCCCAATCCGGGGCCGTACCCCGATGTCCTCTACTCGTGTGACAACCAGGGCATTCATGTCGGCTGGGAAGACGTGTATCCCAACGACATCGATTGCCAGTGGATCGACATCACGGGAGTACCGCCCGGCAACTATGTGTTGTCGGTCGCCATCAACACCAACGGCGTTCTGCCTGAGTCCGACTACACGAACGACCACGCCGAGGCCATGGTCACCATCCCGCCCGAGTGACGACTTTCAAATCAATGGAGGGGGCTCCCCTCCCGTGCTCCCCCACAGCATGCGAAGGAGCCGGGAGGCAGAGCGATTTACTGCCAGGCGGTGCTGCTTACGCGCGCGGCGTGGTGGGTGGGCGCAGCCTCGCCTGTCTGCGCCGTGGGAACGTTCGCAGTCGCGGGCGCCGCCGGCGTGGCCTGGGGGGCCGCGCCTTTGATCGCCAGTTTCTGCTTGGGTCCCATCGTGTGACGCGCTGCGCGTGTCGCTTTGGCCTTGGCGTTGGCCTTGGCCTTCTGTTCGGGCGTCGGCACGTGCAATTTGCGCGGGCTCAGCGCGAAGTCCGAAAGCGCGTCGATTGAGCCGTCGAACGCCACCTTCAGGGTCTGCCGAAAACCGGACACGAATGTCTTGGTCTTCGCACGCTCGTCCCGGTCCGCTTTCACCGCGCTCTGCCAGGTGGCCCTGGTCGATGCGCGAGGTTGGCGGCGGTGATGCGCGCTTGCAGAACGATGAGAATGTCGTCCGGCGAGCGAGCACTTTGGGCCGGGCAAAATGCGATGACTGCCGATCCCTATGACATTGAGTCGTCATCGCAAGAGTGATCCCTGCCGATCGCCCATGCCTTAAGGCCTGATCGCCGCCGCGTTAAGATCCGATCACCACTGGGTTAAGGCCCGATCACCACCGCGTTGAGACCCGATCGGGCTCGTCCAATATGCAGATCAGGGGCAACCTGCCTGCGCCGGCTGTTTGGGATATCCGGAGAAGAACGCTCCGAAAGCCTTGATCGATCCCTGCATGAATCCCGCGTTTGCGTAACTGTCCGGGAGGCGCGTGAAGGGTCCCGCGGCGTCGGGAGCGGCGTAGATCGCCAAGGGCGCCGAGGGACCCCCTGCCGCGAGCCCCGACTTGTTCGCCCAACCGATCACAATCGGCAGCGCGACGGGCGTCGTGAGGCCGGCCGGCTGAACCAGATATATTGGCGAATAGTCGACGAAATCCGCTGGTGGGGGGACTTTCGTTTCGGTCACCGTGATTATCGTGTCGCTCGCGAGCGCCCCGGGCGGAATCGTAAGCGAGAAGGGGACCCCCGTTTGAGTGGCTTGTTGTCCGCCCAGGCTCAACATGCCCCCGGCAGTCCCGATCGTCATCGCTTGCGATTGGCCGGCCCCCGCCGGGCACATGAAGGACGTGCCCGCGCCCGATCGGCGAGTGCACGGGCAGTTCACGGGAGGGACGGCGCTCGCGTCCGTCGCCGACATCGCCACTCCGGCGTCGCCTTGCACGCGCGTGAGCGAGAACCGGAGCGGACCGTAGTCCCCTTTCCACGCCTCAAACGTCAGCTTGGTGGCGTCGGCGCTGAGAACGATGTGCCTGAGGGTGCCGGGGTTGGTGTCTGTGGGGTTAAAGAAAAAGACAATCTCCCCGGTGCCTTCGCCGGCCGCCGTCACGTTGTCAATCAAGTAGGTCTTGACGGGCGAATCATCGTTGGAACCGTAATAAAAAACAATGCAGGATTCGCCCGGACTGTGCGCCGAATAGTTGCCGTCCGCTCCGAACCTGATGGTCGTAGGACACGGGGTGCCGTTGCCCCACGGCGACGTTTCGGTGCCGATCCAAGTTCCGACGACTCCAGCGCGCAGCTGCGCGAGCAGCTGCTGCAGCGTGAGGCCGGCATCACCTGCGCACGCGCACGCGCCGTAGGTTCCGTCGACTGCACAAACCTGGGCGCCGCTCTCGCCGTTGACGCACGCGCAACCGGTGCTCTGTCCCGGAACGCAACGAGGTGTCGGATCGGCTCCACTCGCTGACAGGCTTTGCGAGCCGCTCGACCCCGATCCCGAAAGGCCAGCCGACGCACCTGACGTGCTGGCCCCGGCCCCGGAGGCGCCGGACGCCTCCGACTTAACGCCGCTACTGTTCGCTGGCGATACGGACTGACCTCCGCATCCGATGAAGAAGCATCCGAGGATCGTCGTTAGGGTTTGGCGTTGCCACATAGTGCGCCTTCGTTGAGCAAGTATTGCGCCACCACGAAGGACGAGCGTAACCGAAGGCGCCTGTTGGTCGCCAGTGGCCCAGGCCCGAGCCGGCCCGTGCTAGCGCGCACTCATCGGGCGGGCGGCCACGACAAGAGGATCCTAACTTGGCTCAAACTGGCACACGAGGCGTGTAGGCAAAGCTAGCGGTGTCCCCGCAAACGCTCACGTGCCGTATCTAGCGCCGAGGCCCCGCAGCCCTGACCCTCTGCACGCAGTGCAACGCAGCCTATTCCGCGGCCTTCGCAGTGGCTCCCGGTGCAGCCGCAGCGTTGCCCTTGTACGTAACGTCGATTCGCATCTTGTAAAAGCTCCGCCAGACGAACACGAGGGCGATGGCGAAGCACACCGCGGCGACAACGGTGGTCGTCTCGCGCGGGATGGGGTGCATTTCGTCATTCGCGAGCTCGACGGCCAAGAGACCGAAGAGCGTCGTAAACTTGATGATCGGGTTCATCGCGACGCTGCTCGTGTCTTTGAACGGGTCGCCCACGGTGTCGCCGACAACGCACGCTGCGTGCAATTCCGACCCTTTGTCCTTCAGCTCGACCTCGACGATCTTCTTCGCGTTGTCCCACGCGCCTCCCGCGTTCGCCATGAAGAGCGCTTGGAAGAGCCCAAAGAGAGCAATGGAGATGAGGTACCCGACGAAGAAGAACGGATCGAGAAACGCAAAGGCCAGCGTGCCGAAGAAGACGACGAGGAAGATATTGAACATCCCCTTTTGGGCGTAGGTGGTGCAGATCTCGACCACTTTCTTGCTGTCGGCGATCGACGCCTTCTCGACTCCCTCGAGCTTGATGTTTGCCTTGATGAACTCGACCGCGCGATACGCGCCGGTCGTGACCGCCTGCATGCTGGCGCCTGTGAACCAGTAGATGACCGACCCCCCCGCGATGAGCCCGAGCAAAAACGGCGGATGGAGCAACGAGAGCTTCTGAATCTTGTCCGGGTTGGTCAGCCCGTCGGTGAGAAGCACGATGATGGCGAAAATCATCGTCGTCGCTCCAACGACGGCCGTCCCGATGAGCACCGGCTTGGCCGTAGCCTTGAACGTATTGCCTGCGCCGTCGTTCTCTTCGAGCATGTGCTTCGCCTTCTCGAAATTGAGGTCGAAGCCGAACTCTTTTTTGATGTCCTCTTTGACGTTCGGAATGCTCTCGATCACCGAAAGCTCGTAGACGCTTTGGGCGTTGTCGGTCACCGGCCCGTACGAGTCGACCGCAAGGGTTACCGGACCCATGCCGAGAAACCCGAAGGCCACGAGTCCGAACGCAAAGACGGGCGAAACGTCCATCTTCCCAATGGTCATCGTGGCGCCGAGGCCCCATTGGCTGACGAGATAGGCCGCTCCCATGAGCACGAGCAGGACCATCCCCATCCAGAAAGCGCTGAAGTTGCCTGCGGTCAGACCGGAGAGGATGTTGAGCGAGGCTCCGCCCTCCCGTGACGACGTGACCACTTCGCGCACGTGCGCGCTCTCGGTAGATGTAAAAACCTTGACGAGCTCGGGGATAATAGCGCCGGCGAGGGTTCCGCACGTGATGATCGCCGAGAGTTTCCACCACTGCGAACCGTCGTCACCGAGCATCGGAATGAGCGCGTAGGACGCTGCAAACGTGAACGCGATCGAGACGAGCGACGTGATCCAGACGAGCTGCGTGAGCGGTGCTTCGAAGTTGAGCTTGTCGGCGTCCCCGTAGCGCGCCTTGGTAATCGCTTCGTTGACGAAGTAGCTGATGGCGCTCGAAATGATCATCAAGACGCGCATCACGAAGATCCACGTCAAGAGCTGAACCTGGACAATCGGATCGGCGACGGCGAGAAGAATGAAGACGATCAGCGCGACGCCCGTCACGCCGTACGTCTCGAACCCGTCGGCGCTTGGCCCGACCGAGTCGCCCGCATTGTCGCCGGTGCAATCCGCGATGACGCCGGGGTTTCGCGCGTCGTCTTCCTTGATCTTGAAGACGATCTTCATCAAGTCCGACCCGATGTCGGCGATCTTGGTAAAAATGCCGCCAGCGACACGGAGAGCCGCCGCCCCGAGCGACTCGCCGATGGCGAAGCCGATGAAGCACTTGCCCGCGTATTCGTGGGGAATGAGCGTCAAGATGAGCAGCATGAACGCGAGCTCGATGCTGATGAGGAGCATCCCGATGCTCATCCCCGCCTTCAATGGGATGGCGTAGACGGGGTACGGCTTGCCGCGGAGGCTCGCAAAAGCCGTGCGCGAGTTGGCAAATGTGTTTACGCGGATGCCGAAGAGCGCCACCGTCGCGCTGCCGGCGATGCCCACTACGCTAAAGAACAGAATAAGGAGGACGACGCCTACCGGCTCGCCCTTGAGAAAACCGTAGTAAACGACGATGACGGCGCCTATGAAGAGCCAGAGTAGACGCAGAAATTTCGCCTGCGTAACGAGATACGTCTTGCACGTCTCGTAGATAAGCTCCGAGACTTCCAGCATTGCCTTGTGAACCGGCGCGTTCTTGAGCTGCGCGTAGACGACGAGGCCAAAGACAACGCCCGCGGCGCACACGATGAGGCCCAACATGAGCAATCGACTGGCTGCCATGCCGAAGAACTCGTAGGTGTCGAGCTGGCTAGGAATGACGAGCGAGTCTTCGCCTCCCCTGTGAGCGACGGCTCGAGCCGCCTGCTGAGCAAGGGCCGCCGCGCCGAACAGTGTCAGAACGAGAAAAGCTGCCGCCGCGAGCAGTGGCCTAATCAATCTTGTGGCGCGACGCCCGGGCTGTGACGAGATGGAATCCATGCGAACCTCTGGATGTTTCGTTTGGGCGGCGCTCCCCTTTTGGATGGTCCGCGACGCCCGCGACTTCCGAGCGGTTGGCCGCCTGCTCCGATGCAGACGCTTCAGCACGCCTCGTCCCGTGGACGCCCCACATTGCGGCACGCACGAGCGCGCGACCTTTAGCAGTCTTCCCGACGCTTGTAAACGCACCCAATCCAAGGGGGCCGCAATTGTACAAGAACCTGCTTCCGGTTCACCGTGAATTTTAACGTAACCCGTCCCGATCGCAAGGATGGTAGGGGTCCACCAAGGGGCAAAGGATTTAACCATGAGCGGAATGCCTTGTCAGTACGGCTGGTGGATTGGTGTGCTTCTGGCGCTCTCGGGAGCCAGCGCGTGCAAGAGTTCTGGCGTGAGTCCAGGAAGCGGTGCGGCCTCGACATCGACCCCTGCGCCTTCGCCCATCGTGGTCTACGCCAGCGCCGGAAAGCTCCTCCGCGTCTACGACCTGGACGCGAAGACGGGCGCGCTCGAGGCCAAGCAAACGCTTCCCGAGCTCAAGAACGACGTGCACTACATCGCCGTGGCCCCGAGCCGCAAATACCTCTACGTGTCTTGCAGCGAGATTCCGCCGCCCAAGGACCGACCGGTCGTCAACGCGATCTACGCTTTTTCGATCGACGGCCGCACGGGCGCCCTGACCCAGGTCGGAGAGAGCGTTACGCCGCCGTCGCGAGCGATCAACATCACAGTCGACAGCACCGGCAACTACCTTTTGATGGCCCATAACTTTGCCGAGAACGTTTCGGTCCTCAAGCTGAAGACGGATGGAAGCCTCGGCGAGCCTGTGAAGCAGCCCGACGAAAAGCAGAAGCTCGGCTTCCTCGTGCACCAGATCCGGATCGACCCGTCGAACAAATGGGTGTTTGTTCCCGTTCGGGGAGACGATGCAAAGGAGAAGGCCGAGGGCAAGAAGGCCGAGGCGGAGAAGTTTGGGCACATGAACATCTTCGCGTTCAACGAAGGCGCGCTCACGAAGCACAAGGTCGTCGACTACCCCACGCTTCTGGGACCGCGGCACCTGGACTTTCACCCGAGCAAGCCGTGGATCTACGTCGCCCTTGAGAGGGGCAATC
>WNFJ01335852.1_pt2 | contig 47742 bp, 50 predicted proteins | sample 5400461 | NCBI WGS metagenome assembly WNFJ01 (sample SAMN13153349, study PRJNA577476) | soil metagenome | isolation source: 115 cm saprolite on Douglas fir-dominated hillslope | place: USA:California | collected 2013-09-17
CGCATCGTCAAACACACGTTCCGGGACTGGAGTAAGTCGTGCGTCTGCCCGCCCGGGCAGCCGGTGTGCACCTGCCGCGCGCGATCCCTGGGCCGCGTGTTGACCAAGAAGGCGCTCCGTCCCGCGGCGACGGAGCTGGCGGATAACCCCCGGGCCCGCTCGGCCCGGTTCCGGGCGTTCGAGGTGGCATCCGATGGTTAAGGGGCGCCACTGGGTCGCGCTGTGGCTCGTGGCGTTCCTCGCGACGACCTGGCTCGTGTACGCGCGCCAGACCGCCGCCATCCGCGCGGCGCGCGCACTCGCCGACTTGCGCGCGCGTCGCGCCAACTTGGAAGGGCACCGCGCCGACCTGGAGCGGCGCCTCCGCGCGGCCGACAGTCGCGCCGTGCTCGTGCCCCGCGCTCAGGCGCGCGGCCTCCACCTCCCCAGCGACAGCGAGATCATCCTCCTCCCCACTCCGGGCGGACCACGCTAGCGATGGCGAAGCCCGCGGTGCGACTGCAGGTCGTCGAAGGCGCGGTCTTCGTTGCCCTCGCCCTGCTCGTCGGACGCGCCGCGCAGGTGCAGATCGGACAGGGTCGGCGCTGGGCGGAGGAGGCGCAGGCGCAGCGCACCGAGCGCATCGTGCTCCCGGCGCGCCGCGGGATGCTGCTCGATCGCCACGGCATGCCGCTCGCGCTCACCCAGGAGACCTACCACGTGGGCATCGCGCCGAACGAACTGCGCGACCCGAGCGCGGACGGCGCCCTGATCTGCCGGCGGCTCGGCCTGACGGCGCACGGGTGGCAACAGGCGCTCCGCAAGCGCTACGCCTACTTCGCCGGGCCCTACAGCGCGCTCGAGGTGCAGCCGCTGCGGACCGTGCGCGGCGTGCACCTCGAGTCCGTCCTGAACCGCTTCTATCCCGACCCCAACGTCGCGCGCGCCACGATCGGGCGCGTGGGCGACGACGGCCGAGGAGGCTCGGGGCTCGAGCTGACGCTCGACAGCCTGCTCGCGGGTCGCGCGGGGGCGGCGGTAGTGCTCAAGGACCGCGCCGGTCGCGAGTACGAGTCACCCGCGCGCGTGATCGCGTCGCCCGTGGCGGGCCTCGACGTCGTGCTCACGCTCGACGCCGAGCTGCAGGAGATCGGGCAGCGGGCGCTGGACGACGCGCTCCGGCGCATGGATGCGGACGGCGGGGACGTGGTGATGCTCGATCCCGGCACGGGCGAGGTGCTGGCGCTCGCTTCCCGCCAGCGCGACGGCGCTGCGCGGCCGAGCGCCTTCACCGACACGTTCGAGCCGGGCTCGATCGTCAAGATCTTCGCGGCGGCCGTGCTGGTCGCGCTCGGGCGCGTGTCGCCTACCGACCGCGTGTCGGGGGAAGGGGGGCGCTACCGGCTGCCGTGGCGCACCATCACCGATGACGAGCCGCTCGAATCGCTCACGCTCGCCGACGCGATCCGCGTTTCGAGCAACATTGCGATGGCGAAGTTCGTCACTCGACTCGCCCCCCCAGAGCAGTACGCCATGCTGCGCGACTTCGGGTTCGGGGCGATGACCGGGATTGAATTCCCCGCCGAGGCCGCGGGGCGGCTGCGCCTCCCGTCCGAATGGTCGCGACCGAGCGCCGCGAGCCTCGCGATGGGCTACGAGTTGTCGGTGACGCCGATCCAAGTGGCGGTGGCGTACGGCGCGCTCGCCAACGACGGCATCCTGCTCGCGCCCACGCTGGTGCGGGAGGTGCGCACCCCGCGCGCCGTGCTGTACCGCCATCGGGCGGAGCCGGTACGGCGCGCCGTGTCCCGCGAGGTGGCGGCGACGCTGCGCGATCTGCTGCGCGGCGCGGTCGAGGCCGGCACCGGCAGCGAGGCGGCGCTCGCGAACTTCCCGGTCGCGGCGAAGACGGGGACGGCCCGCCGGGTGGTGGCCGGCCATTACGCGGCCGGCGAGTACACGGCCTCGTTCGCGGCGCTCTTCCCCGCGGACCAGCCGCAGCTCGTGCTGGTCGTGAAGATCGACAACCCCCACAAAGGGAGCTACTTCGCGGCCCAGACGGCGGCCCCGGTGACCCGCTCGATGCTGGAGCAGGCGCTCGCGGCCCGCACCGTGGCGCTCGACCGCGCCCGGCTCTCGACCGCGGTGCCGCGCGCCGCGGTTGCACCACTGGAGGACGACGGCGGCGTGGTCCCCTACGTGGTTCCCTGGCCCTATCATCCCGACAGCTCGACGCCGGGGCCGTCGAGCGCCGTGCCCGACGTCACGGGACTGGGGATGCGGGACGCCGTGCGCACGCTGCACCGGCTGGGGTTCCGAGTCGCGCTCCGCGGCTGGGGGGCGGCCGAGCACACCTGGCCCGCGGCGGGCGACAGCGCCGCGGTGGGGACGACCGTCACGCTGTTCGCGGGCGGCGGCCGGCCGCGGCGCGCGGTCGACCCGCCACCCCGCCGCGGGCGGTCGGGCCGCCGCCCGCGATGAGCCGCCTGGCCGACATCGTCGCCGCGCTCGAGCGCGGGAATCAGCTCAGCGGGGCTGGAGATCGACGGCCCTGGCCGGAGATCACGGGCCTCACCGCCGACAGCCGGAACGTGCGGCCCGGGTTCCTGTACTGCGCCGTGCGGGGGTCGGTGACCGACGGTCACCAGTTCGTCGCGGGCGCGCGTGAGCGCGGCGCTGTCGCCGCCCTGGTGGAGCAGGAGCAGCCGGTGGACCTGCCGCAGATCCGAGTGCGCGACGGCCGCCGCGCCGCGGCACTCGCCGCCGAGACGTGGTACGGCCGGCCGGCGGCGCAGCTCAACCTGGTGGGTGTCACGGGCACGAACGGCAAGACGACGTCGGTCACGCTGCTCCGCCACGTGCTCACCGCCCTCGAGCCGACAGGCTCGATCGGTACGCTCGGCGCGTACGATCCGGCGGGCGCCGCGGTGCCGAGCGAGGCGGGGAACCTGACGACCCCGGGCCCGATCGATCTCCAGGCGACGCTCGCCCTGCTCGTTGAACGGGGAGCGCGCGGCGCGGCCATGGAAGTATCCTCGCACAGCCTCGACCAGGGGCGCGTGGATGGCCTCCAGTTCCGCGCCGCGCTGTTCACCAATTTCACGCGCGATCACCTGGACTACCACAAGACGCCGGACGCCTACTTCCGCGCCAAGGCGAAGCTCGTGCACTTTCTCGCCCCCGACGGGCTCGAGGTGGTGAACGCCGATGACCCCGCGTGGCAGCGCCTGCGTCGGGAGCACCGTCGCCTCACCTTCGGCGAGCGAGCGGGCGACGTGACGGCGCGGCGGGTGACCCTCGACGCCGCGGGAGCGCGCTTCGAGCTCGCCACGCCGATGGGCCCCGCACCAGTCCGGCTGCCGCTGCTCGGCCGCTTCAACGTGACGAACGCCTTGGGCGTCGCCGCCTGCGCGTGGGGGCTGGGCCTGCCCGTCGAGACGGTGGCTGAGCGCTTGAGCGCCGCGCCGCAGATCCCCGGGCGGATGGAGCGCATCGCGGAGCGGCCCGCCACGGTGCTGCGCGACTACGCACACACGCCCGACGCCCTGGAGCGTGCGCTCGAGACGCTCAGACCGCTGACCGCTGGGCGGCTCATCGTGGTGTTCGGCGCCGGGGGTGATCGCGACCGCGGCAAGCGCGCCCCCATGGGCGAGATCGCCGTGCGCCTCGCCGACGTGGCGATCGCGACGTCGGACAACCCGCGCACCGAGGACCCGGAACGGATCCTCGACGAGGTCGAGGCCGGGATGCAGGGAAAGCCACACCACCGCGACACCGACCGCCGCCAGGCGATCACCCGGGCCCTCGAGCTCGCCCACGCGGGCGATACGGTGCTCCTCGCCGGGAAGGGACACGAGACCTACCAGGTGATCGGCACCGAGAAGCAACCGTTCGACGAGCGTCGCATCGTACGGGAGCTCGGGGCCTCGTGACCGCGTGGACGAGCGCGCGCGTGGCCGATGTGCTCGGCACCACCGAACCGGCCCACGCGACCTACGCGGGTGTCACGACCGACACGCGGCAGCTCGCACCGGGCGAGCTCTTCGTGGCGCTCGCGGGCGAGCGCTTCGACGCCCACACGTTCCTCGGCCAGGCGCGCGATAAGGGGGCGGGCGCCGCGGTCGTGCGGCGCGGCACGCCGCGCGTGGACGGGCTGCCGCTGTTCGAGGTCGCCGACACCCTCGTGGCCCTCGGGGCCTTGGCGCGGGCGCGGCGCCGGCAGCTACCGCCGGGTAGCCCGGTCGTGGCGGTGACCGGATCGAGCGGGAAGACGAGCACGAAGGAGTTGATCCGGGCAGTGCTCGCCACGACGTACCGCGTGCACGCGACCGGCGGCAACCTGAACAACCTGGTGGGCGTGCCGCTGACGTTGCTCGGCACCCCCGATGACGCCGACGCGCTCGTGGTGGAGGCCGGGGCAAGCGTTCCCGGAGAGATCCCGCGGCTCCGAGCCGTGATCGAGCCCACGATCGCCGTGATCACAAACGTCGGCTATGCCCACGTCGAAGGGTTTGGCTCGCTCGCCGGCGTGATGCGGGAGAAGCTCGCGCTCGTCGACGACGTGCGGGTGGCGGTGGTCGGGACCGATCCGCCAGAGCTCGCGGTCGAAGCACGGCGCCGGGCGCGGACCGTGGTCGCGGGGACGGGGCCAGGCGCGGAGCTCCGGCCCGACGCGGCCGTGCTCGACGACGCCGGGCATCCGCGGCTCACCTGGCGAGGCAACACCGTCACCTTGCCCGTCGTCGGGTTTCACCAGATCGAGAACGCGCTGCTGGCGCTCGCCGTGGGACGCGAGGTCGGCGCCGACCCGGCGCGAGCAGTGGCGGCACTCGCGAATGCCCGCATCCCGGGCGGGCGGAGCGCGCTGCTCGAGCTGGGCGGGCTCACCGTCATCGACGACAGCTACAACGCCAATCCGGGATCGCTCCACTGGGCCGTGCAGTTCGCCCACTGGCTGGCCCAGCGGCGCCGCCGACCGCTCGCCGTGGTCGTGGGCTCGATGTTGGAGCTCGGCGCCGAGAGTGCCAGATTGCATGCGGCCGCGGCAGCCGAGATCGCCGCCCTCGAGCCGGCGCTGGTGGCGGCGGTGGGGGCGTTCGTGCCGGCGTTCGAGCCGCACCGCGCGGCGCTGGGACCGCGGCTCGTGACGGCGGCGGACGCCGACGCGCTCGGGCCGCGCCTCAAGGCGGCCCTGACGGGCAACGAGATCGTCCTGCTCAAGGCGTCGCGCGGCGTGGCGCTCGAGCGGGTGCTGCGGCACCTGAACTGAACCCGGGGACTCGGGGAGCAGACGTGCTCTATCACTTGCTCGCACCGCTGGCGAAACAGCACATCCTGTTCAATCTGCTCACCTACATCACGTTCCGCGCAGCGGGCGCGACCGTGACGGCGCTGCTGCTGGCGTTCTGGCTCGGCCCCCAGATCATCCGGCGGCTGCGCGAGCGCCATATCGGCCAGGTGATCCGCGCCGAAGGGCCGGCCAGCCACCACGCCAAACGCGGCACGCCGACCATGGGGGGGATGATCATCATTCTCGCCACGGTCGTGCCCGCGCTCCTGTGGGCTCGGCTCGACAGCCCGTACGTCGTGGTGGCGATCCTCGCGACCCTGTGGATGGGCGCCATCGGGTTCGTGGACGACTATCTGAAGATCGTGCGGGGCAAGTCGCAAGGACTCGTGGCGCGCTGGAAGCTCGTGGGCCAGATCACGTTCGGGCTGGCCCTCGGGATCGGGCTGCTCGCCTGGCCGCTCGCCCCCAACCTGCGACCCATCGCCTCGACCCAGGTGCCGCTGTTCAAGTATTTCCTCTTGCCCTTCTGGCCGCCCTTGTACGTGCTGTTCGTGACGGTGGTCGCGACGGGGAGCTCGAACTCCGTGAACTTGACCGACGGCCTGGACGGCCTCGCCACGGGTCTCACGGCCATCGCGGCGGCCGCGTTCGCGGTGTTCGCGTACCTGTTCGGACGGTTCGACGCGTCGCACTACCTTGGGGTCTACTTCCTTCCAGGTGCGGGCGAGCTCGCGATCTTCTGCGGCGCCCTCGCCGGCGCGGCGCTCGGCTTCCTGTGGTTCAACGCCTATCCGGCCGAGGTGTTCATGGGTGACACCGGCTCCCTCGCGATCGGCGGCGCGCTCGGGACGGTCGCGATCATGCTCAAGGCCGAATTCTTGCTCCTAATCACGGGCGGCGTGTTCGCAGCCGAAGCGGTGTCGGTGCTCGTCCAGACCGGCGTGTACCGCTGGCGCAAGCGGCGGTACGGGAAAGAGTATGCCGACACCCACCGCGTGTTCCGCATGGCGCCGCTGCACCACCACTTCGAGAAGCTCGGCTGGACGGAGCCGCAGGTGGTGATGCGGTTCTACATCCTGGGGGTCCTGTGCGCCGCGATCGCCCTGGCCACCCTCAAGGTGCGATGATTCCGGACGCGTGGCGGCGCGGGGTGGTCGCGGTGGTGGGGCTCGGGAAGAGCGGCGTGGCGGCCACGGCGCTGCTCGCGCGCGAACGGATCCGCGTATACGCAAGCGATGCATCCGACCATCCCTACGGCGGCACGGAGCTCGCCGCCCTCCGCGAGCTCGCGGGCGTGACGCTCGAAGTGGGGCGGCACGATCTCGCTCGGATTCGCGCCGCCACCGCGGTGATCGCCTCGCCCGGTGTGCCGCCCGATGCGCCGCCCCTCGCGGCGGCCCGCTCGGCCAGCGTGCCGGTTTTCGCCGAGCTCGACCTGGGGTTTCGCGCGCTGGTCGGCTCGGGCACGCGCTGCGTGGCGATCACGGGGACGAACGGGAAGACCACCACCACCGCGCTCGTGGCGCACCTGCTGGGCGTGGCGGGGCTCGATGCGGCGGCCGCGGGGAACATCGGCCGGCCCCTCGCCGATATCGCGGTCCGGGGCGAGCGCCACCAATGGCTCGCGGTCGAGGTCTCCTCCTTCCAACTGCACGACAGCCCGGCCTTCGCGCCCGACATCGGCATCCTGACCAACCTCGCCCCGGACCATCTGGACCGCTATCCCAGCGTCGAGGCGTACTACGCGGACAAGCGGCTGCTCTTCCGGAACGCGGCCGACCCGAACGTGTGGGTGCTGAACGGCGATGAGACCGCCGTGCTCGAGCTCGCGGCGGGCGCACCGGGGCGCCGGATGCTCTTCTCGCTCGCCCGCCCGGCCGACGGGTGGTACGACCGCGTGGAGCGCCGACTCCGCCTCGGGTCGCGCGCGCTCCTCGAGCGCGACGAGCTCGGCCTCCTGGGCGACCACAACGTCGCCAATGCGCTCGCCGCTGCGCTCGCGGTCGGGGCTGCGGGGGTCGCTCCCGAGCGCATCGCGGCCGGCTTGCGGTCATTCCGGGCACTGCCGCACCGCTTGGAGCCGGTGCGCGAAGTGGGTGGCGTGCTCTGGATCAACGATTCGAAGGCCACGAACATCGCGTCCACGGTCGTGGCGGTCGAGGCGATGCAGCGGCCGTTCGTGCTGCTGTTGGGCGGCCGCCACAAAGGAGAGCCCTACACGCGCCTGGGGCGGCTGCTCGCCGGGCGCTGCCGGCTGGTGATCGCCTACGGCGAGTCGGGACCGCTGGTCGAGCGCGATTTGGACGGCGCGGTCCCGCTTGAGCGGGGCGCGTCGTTCGAAGATGTGATCGCCCGGGCCCGCCGCGCGGCGCAGCCGGGCGACGCCGTGCTGCTCTCGCCCGCGTGTTCGAGCTACGACATGTTCAAGAACTACGAGGAGCGCGGCGCCACGTTCCGCCAGCTGGTGGAGGCGATGTGAGCGACACGCGGTGGGAGACGCGCGGGTTGGCCCTCGTCGCGGCCATTCTCGTCGTGGTCGGGCTGACGGCCGTGTACGGCGCCTCGAGCCTGCTCACCATCCCGGGCGGGGCGGGCCAGGTTGGCTCGAGCTTCGCCCTCCGCCAGGCGCTCGGCGCGGCGGTGGGCGGGATCGTCGCTGCGCTGCTCGCGCGCACGGATTACCGCGCCTGGCGCCGGGCCGCGTGGCCAGTGCTCGCCGTCGCCACGGTGCTGCTGCTCATCCCCCTCTTGCCGTTCACGCATCGCATCGCGCCGAACATCAACGGCGCACGACGCTGGGTCGACTTGGGCTTCGTCACCGCCCAGCCGTCCGAGCTCGCGAAGTTCGCGGTCGTGGTGTGGACCGCGATGCTCGCGGCGAAGAAGGGCGAGCGCATCCGCACGTTCCAGCACGGCATCTTGCCCTTTCTCATCGTGCTCGCGCCGCTGGTCGCGCTGATTTTTTTCGAGCCCAACCTCTCGATGGCCGTGCTCGTCGCCCTGCTCGCCGGGGTGGTCCTGTTCACCGCGGGCGCGCGCGTCGGCCACTTCCTGGCGCTGGCCGTGGTGGCGACGCCGCTCCTGTTCGGCGCCATCGCGAGCGCGCAGTATCGCCTGGCGCGCGTCGTGACCTTCCTGAACCCCGGCAGCGCCCCCGCCGAAGCGACGTGGCAGGTGCACCAATCGCTCGTGGGCATCGGGGCGGGGCGGCTGTTCGGGGTCGGGTTGGGGCAGGGGCAGCAGAAGCTGGGCTACCTGCCGTACGCCTACTCGGACTTCATCTTCTCGACAATCGGGGAAGAATGGGGATTCCTCGGCGTGCTCGCGCTGCTCGTGTTGTTCGGCACGTTCCTGTGGCTCGGCTTCCGGATCGCCCGGTCGGCGGGCGACCTGTTCGGTCAGCTCCTCGCTGCCGGCCTCGCGAGCCTGATCGGGATCACCGCGGCGCTGCACGTCGGCGTGAGCCTGGCCCTCCTCCCCACGACAGGCATCACGCTCCCCTTCATCTCGTACGGCCGCTCGAGCCTGTTTATGGCCCTGGTCGCGACGGGGGTGCTGATCAGCGTGGGGCAGGGGCGACGCGCGAGCCGACCCGCGTGAAGCGAGTCGCGGCTATCCCCTTCAGTGGAGTTCGCGTCATGCGCTCGACGCTGGTGCTGTTCGCGCTCACCCTCACGCCGCCGCGCGCCGCCTGGGCGCAGGCCACCGCCGTGCCTGCGGACTTCGAGATCCGGGCGGACGGGCAGAGCGTCGAGCTGACCAGCGACCTGCGCCGCGCCCGCTATCGCGACTCGACCGGCGCCGCGACGCCTGTCCGGCTCGGCGAGATCATCCGCTACGACTTCTCGAGCTTCAGGTGGTTCTCGCGCCGCCTCGCACGCGGGAGCCGGCTGCGGCTCGTGATCACGTGCCCCAACTCGATCTACTTTCAGAAGAACTACGGCGCCGGGGGTGTGGTGGCCGAGGAGTCGGGCCGGGACGCGCACGTGACCCACGTGGCCCTTTATCACGACCACACGCACCCGAGCTACGGGGAGATCCCGATCGCCGCCGCCCCGTGAGCGTGCGTATCCTCCTCGCCGGCGGCGGCACCGGCGGTCATCTCATGCCGGCCTTGGCACTCGCGCAAGCGCTCGTCGAGGCGCGCGCCGACGTGGAGCCGGTGCTCGTCGGCGCCGCGCGCGGCATCGAGGCGCAGGTGCTGCCGCGCTACCCGTTCCGCTTCCACCTGCTCCCCATGGAGCCGATCTACCGGCGCACGTGGTGGCGGAACCTGCGCTGGCCGCTGATCGCGGGTCGCGTGTGGCGTGCCGTGAGCCGGCTGCTCGAGACGGAGCGACCGATCCTCGTAATCGGCACCGGGGGCTACGCCGCCGGTCCAGTTGTGTGGCGCGCGCAGCGCGCCCGCCTGCCCACGGTGCTCGTCGAGGAAAACGCGTTCCCCGGTCTCACCACGCGGTGGCTCGCCCGTGGCGCGCGCCAAATCCATCTCGGGTTCCCCGAGGCGCGCGAGCGCTTACGGGTCGGTCCCCGGACCACGGTCTTCACGCTCGGCAACCCGGTGCGTCCGCCCGCGCCCGGCCCGCGCTGGGGCTCGAGCGCGCGCGCCCCACGCTGCTCGTGTTCGGGGGCAGCCAGGGCGCGCGCGCCATTAACTACGCCGTGGCGGGTGCGCTCGAGCGCCGCCTACTGGAACAGGTCAACGTGCTATGGGGCACGGGGAGCGAGCACGCGGCAGCGCTGGCGCGCTACGCCGTGCCGGGGCGCGTGGTGGTGCAGGGATTCTTCGATCCCATGACGGCGCCCTACCGCGCCGCCGACCTGGTCGTGGCGCGCGCCGGCGCGATGACCGTGGCCGAATTGTGCGCCTGGGGGAAGGCGAGCATCCTGGTGCCGCTACCGAGCGCGGCGGCGGATCACCAAACCCACAACGCTCGCACCCTCGCGGCCGCCGGCGCCGTCGTCCACCTCCCCGAGCACGACTTGAGCGCGCATGCGCTCGCCGACCGGGTGCGCGAACTGTTCGCCGACCGACCCCGTCTGGCAGCGCTCGCGGCCGGCGCGCGGAGTCGCGGACACCCGGATGCGGCGCGAGAGATCGTGTCGAAGATCTTGACAGTCGTTTCGTAAAATGGTCGTGGTCTCTTTCGCAAGTTTCGTAGATTCGCTATATTAGCCCCCCACTAATGAACCTGTTTACCACGGTGGATCCCCGCCCGATCCACTTCATGGGGATCGCCGGAGCCGGCATGAGCGGGCTCGCGCTCCTCGCCAGGCAGCAAGCGGTCAAAGTAACGGGTTGTGATCACGACCCCTCAGGCGCCGCCGATTTGGCAGCCCTGGGGGTGGAAATATGGCGGGGTCACGATCCGGAGCACGTAGCAGGAGCCCGGGCGCTGGTGGTGACGGCGGCGGTGCCGCCCGACCACCCGGAGCTGGAGCGGGCACGCGCCCTCGGGATCCCGGTGGTACGGCGGGCTGACGCCCTCGGCCAGGCCGTCGCCGGCGGCACGGTGGTCGCCGTAGCAGGGACGCACGGCAAGACGACCACCACGGTGATGGTCACGGAGGCGCTAGCGGCCGCCGGGCCTGGGGTGGGAACGCCCGCGTGGGGGGCCACGAGTTGTTCGTGGTCGAGGCGGATGAATTCGACCACGCGTTCCTGTCGCTCACGCCCGCCATAGCGGTCGTGAACAACGTCGAGGCCGACCACCTCGAGTGCTACGGCGGCAGCCTGGCGGCGCTCGAGGACGCGTTCGCCGAGTTCGCCGGGCGCGCGCGCCGCGCGATCGTCGGCGCGGACGATGCGGGGGCGGCGCGCGTGGCGGCGCGCCTCGCCGTGCCGGTGTGGACGGTCGGGCTCGCCGCGGAGGCGGACGTGCGCATTCGCGCGCCCGAACTCGGCGAGCGGGGGTCGACGGCGCGGCTCGAGCTCCCCGGCGGGCGGACGCTGGCGCTCGAGCTGCGGGTGCCGGGCCTGCACAATTTGCGCAACGCCGCGACGGCCCTGGCCGTCGCGCACGAGCTCGGCGCCGATCTCGATCGCGCGCGCGCCGCGCTCGCCGAGTTCCCGGGCGTGGGGCGACGCTTCGAGCGCGTGGGGGACGCGGCGGGCGTGACGGTGGTGGACGACTACGCCCATCACCCGACGGAAGTGGCGGCGACGCTCGCCGCGGCGCGGCAGGCGTTCCCGCGGCGCCGTGTGGTGGCGGTGTTCCAGCCGCACCTGTACTCGCGGACCGCGCTGCATGGGGACGCACTGGGACGCGCGCTCGCGGCCGCCGACGTGGTGGTGGTGGCGCCGATCTATGGGGCGCGCGAGCAGCCGCTCGCGGGGGTGAGCGCGGACCTCGTGGCCCAGGGCGCCACGCGCGCGGGCGCGGCGACCGTGGCGGTCCGCGAACGCGCCGCGCTCGCGACGCGGGTGCGAGAGACCGTGCGGGTCGGAGATGTGGTGTTCACGCTCGGCGCGGGAGATGTCACCCGTGTGGGACCGGAGTTGCTCGCGCAGTTGCAAGCGGGAGGAGGGAAGCGTCAGTGACTCGCGGCTGGCCGCGCTGGCGGCGGCGCGCGCTCCTCGCCACGCTCGGCGTGGCGGCCGTCGCCCTGGGGTGGCTCGGCGCGCCGTTCGCGCTCCGGCACCTGGCGCTGTTCCGGGTGCGGCAAGTGGAGCTCGTCGGCGTCCGCCGTCTCATGCCGGACGCCGTGATCCAGGCGCTCCGGCTCGAGCCCGCGGTGAGCGTGTTCAGCGACACCCGCGTGCTCGCGGACCGGGTCCGCGGTCTCGCCGGCGTGGCGGAGGCGCGCGTCGTGCGGCGTCTGCCTGCCACGCTGACGATCGTCGTCCGCGAGGTCGAGCCTGCGGCCCTGGCGCCCGGCCCGCACGGGCGGCGGCTCGTGGCGGTGGACGCCTCGGGCCGCCCGCTGCCGTTCGATCCCGCGCGCGCGGGGCTCGATCTCCCGATCGTGGCGAGCGGAGACTCCGGCGTCGTGGGCGTGCTGGCGCTCATCCAGTCGGTCGAGCCGACGCTGTTTCAGGCCATCACCGGCGCGCGTGGGCTGCCACGCGGCGACGTGCTCCTGGAGGTCGGATCCCGGCAGGTGGTGGTCGGGCGCGATGCTGGGCCGGAGGTCATTCGAGCGGTGACACTGGTCGCGCAGGATCTCGAAGCGAGAGGGCGTCCCTACCGGGAGCTCGACGCGCGCTTCGCGGGCCAGGTGGTGGTGCGCCGGCACGCGACCGCAGGCGGGGGCGGTGGCGCGTGAGCCGGGACCGCCAGCTCGTCGCCGGGCTCGATCTCGGCAGCACCAAGACGTCTCCCGCTCGCGAAGGTGCTGGGCGTCGGCCTCGCCAAGAACGCGGGCGTGCGGCGCGGTATGGTGCGCGACATCGAGGAGACGACCCAGTCGATCGTCGCCGCGATGCGCGACGCCGAGCGGATGGCGGGTGTGAAGGTGACCGCGCTCACCTGCGGGATCGCCGGCGAGCACGTGTCGGCCCGCCCCTCGACTGGCGTCGTGGCGGTGTCGGCGGACGAAGTGACCGCGGAGGACGTCGCGCGGGTGAACGAGGTGGCCCGCGCCGTGTCGCTCGGCCGCGACCACGAGCTGTTGCACGACATCCCGCAGGAGTACGTGGTCGACCAGCAGCACGGCATCTCCGACCCGGTGGGCATGACGGGCACGCGGCTCGAGGTGGAGATGTACCTCGTGACGGTGCAGTCCACGGCCGCGCAGAACCTGCGCCGGAGCGTCGAGCGCGCGCGCTACCGGCCGGCCGACTTGGTGCTCGAGCCGCTCGCCGCCTCGTATGCGGTGCTGGGGGACGACGAACGGGAGCTGGGCGTCGCGCTGGTCGAAGTGGGTGGGGCCTCGACCGGCGTCGCCATCTTTCACGAAGGGAAGATCCGCCACCTCGCGTCGCTCAAATTCGCCGGCACGCACGTCACGAGCGATCTGATGCAGGGACTCGGCGTGACGCAGGCCGACGCGGAGCGGCTGAAGGAGCGGCACGGCGTCGCCTACCAGCCCCTCGTGGACGCGTCGGAGATGATCACGCTGCCGTCCACGCCGAGCCAGGGGGCGCGGCAGGCGTCGCGCGAACTGTTGTCGCACATCATCCACGAGCGCGTCGACGAGATCTTCCAGCTGGTGCAGCGCGAATTCGAGCGCGCGGGGTATGGCGGCGGGCGGCTGCCCGCTGGGGTCGTGCTCACGGGCGGGACGGCGCATCTGCCGGGCATGGTGGAGCTCGCGCGCGAGGCGTTCGCGTTGCCCGTGCGGGCCGGGAGCCCCGAGCAGGGGATCTCCGGGCTCGTCGACAGCGTGCAAGCGCCGCGCTACGCGGTGCCGGTGGGGCTGGTGCTGTACGCCGCGCGCAAGCTCGCGCAGGGCGGGGCGCCCGGCGGCTCGCTCGTGAAGAGCGCCGGGGTCGAGAAGCTGTTCGGACCCCTGAAGCGGTGGTTGCAGGATTTCTTCTGATCGGTCACCCGAGGGAGCCATGATCTTCGAGCTCGAAGAGACCGTATCCCAGAACGCCCGGATGAAGGTCGTCGGCGTCGGCGGCGGCGGCGGCAACGCCCTGAACCGCATGGTCGACGAGGGACTCCAGGGCGTCGAATTCATCTCCGTGAACACCGACGCCCAGGCCCTGCTCAACAACAAGGCCGACGTGAAGGTGCAGATCGGCAAGAAACTCACCCGCGGGCTGGGCGCGGGCGCGCGCCCCGAGATCGGCCGCCAGGCGATCGAGGAGAACCGCGACGAGGTGCTGCACGGGCTCCAGGGCGCGGACTTGGTGTTCGTCACCTGCGGCATGGGCGGCGGCACGGGGACCGGCGCGGCGCCGATCATCTCGCAGATCGCCCGCGATTTGGGCGCCCTGACGATCGCGATCGTCACCAAGCCGTTCCTGTTCGAGGGCCGCAAGCGCATGCGACAGGCGGAAATGGGGATCGCGGAGATGCGCAAGCACGTCGACACCATGGTGGTCGTGCCAAACGAACGCCTGCTCGCCGTCGTCGGCAAAGGCATCCCGTTTCAGGACGCGCTCAAGAAGGCCGACGAAGTGCTGCTCCACGCCACGCAAGGGATCTCCTCGCTCATCACCGTCACCGGCATCGTGAACGTGGATTTCGCCGACGTGCGCACCGTGATGCAGAGCGGCGGCGCGGCGATCATGGGGACCGGCATGGGGCGGGGGGAAAACCGCGCCATGGAGGCGGTCCAGCAGGCGATCTCCTCACCGCTGCTCGACAACGTCTCGATCACCGGCGCCACCGGCGTCCTCATCAACATCACCGGCGGCGAGGACCTGACGCTCGGCGAGGTCACCCAGATCTCCGACGTCGTGAAGGATGCGGCGGGCGAAGAAGCAGAAATCATCTTCGGCACGGTGAACGATCCCGCCATGCACGGTGAGATCCGCGTGACCGTGATCGCGACCGGGTTCGACAAGCCGAGCGCCGGCGCCGACAGCGCGGGGCGCGCCGCCCCCGGCGTGCTGCCGTTCCGCGAACGCGCGGCTCGGCCCACCCCCGCGCCTCCGGGTTATGCGAAGCTCGCCGATCAGCCGGCCCGGCGGGCCGCGCCGCCGCCGCCGTCCGAGCTCAACGAGCTCGAGATTCCCACCTTCATCCGGCGCCAAATGGACTGATGGCCTGGCGCGCGAGCCATTACGCCGTCGCCGGCGTGCTCGCGGTCGGGGGCTTGGCGTGGGCGTCACGCGCGGCGTGGCCCTGGCGCCGACCCCTCACCGCCCCCGCCATCGTCGTAACCGCGGCCTACGCGGATGGGACCGACGCGCTCGGCCGGCGCGAGACGCTCTCCGACGTGCTGGCGCGCGCCGGCGTCACGGGCCGCCACTACGCACGCTTCCTCGCCGCGGCGAGGCACCTGCCGGTCCGCCGGCTGCGCCCGGGACTCGTGTTCCAGGTCCGCCGCCTGAAAACCGACAGCGTAGCGAGCCGGGTCCGGGTGCGCCTCTCGCCTGCCGCGCGCCTGACGCTCGTGCGCGGTGACTCGGGGTGGACCGAGACCGTCGAGACGATTCCCTGGACGATCACTCGCCTCCGGATCACGGGCGTGATCGAGTCGTCGCTGTACGACGCGCTCGACAAGGCCGTCGCGGACACGTTCCTCCCCGGGGCCGAGCGGCGTCAGCTCGCCTGGGCGATCGCTGACGTGTACGACTGGGAAGTGGATTTCGCGCGTGACATCCGGGCGGGGGATCGCTTCACCGTGCTGCTCGAGCGGCTCGAGTCGTCCGAAGGGGAGCGGCGCTTCGGCCGGATCCTCGCGGCCCGCGTCGACGTGGCCCACGCGCCCGAATATGCGTTCTACTTCGAGGATGCGACGACCGGCGTGAGCGGCTTCTACGACCAACGCGGGCGCTCGCTGCGGCGGGCCTTCCTGCGGGCGCCGCTGCAGTTCCGGCGTATCTCGAGCCGCTTCGGCGGCCGCTACCACCCGATCCTCCACATGTGGCGTCATCACGCCGGCGTCGATTTCGCGGCGCCGTACGGCACCCCGGTGCGCGCCACCGCCGACGGCATCGTGACGCGGGTGGGACGCGAAGAGGGCGGCTACGGCAACCTGGTCGAGCTGCGCCACGTCAACCACATCCGGACCCGCTACGGCCACCTCTCGGCGTTCGCCCGCGGCCTGCACGCGGGCGAACGCGTGACCCAGGGCGAGACGATCGGCTACGTCGGGTCGACGGGGCTGTCGACCGGCCCGCACCTGCACTACGAGTTCCTGGTCGACAACCGACCCACCAACCCGCAGCGCAAGGACATGGGCGCGGGCACGCCGGTGCCGGCGCAGCTGGCGGCCGTCTACGCCGTCGCGCGCGAGCGGTTACATGACCAGCTCGAGCCGCACACACCTCCCGCTCCTACGGTCGCCGCCGGGCACGATTAGTTTCCAATCAAGCCGTGGAACTCTATCCCGCCGTTGACGTCCAGGGCGGGCGCGTGGCGCGTGCCGGCGCGGGCGACGCCTCGCGCCCGAGCCCCCCGTCCGTTCCCCCTCCGGACCCGATCGCGTTGGCGCAGCAATTCGCGCGCGACGGGGCGCGCTGGGTGCATTTCGTGGACTTAGACCGCGCCTACGGCCGGGGTGAGAACCGCGCGCTGGCACAGCGCTTCCTCGCGGAAGCGGGGCTCCGGGTGCAGGTGGGGGGCGCGTTGGCGAGCGCGGCGGCGATCGCCGAGATGTTCGCCTGGGGAGCGACGCGCGTGGTGATCGGCGCCGCGGCGGCGGCCGATGCGGACTTGGTCGCGGAGCTGCTGCGGCGCCATGGGTCGGAGCGGCTCGCCGTGGGGATTGACGCGCGCGACGGACGAGTCGCACCCCGCGGCTCGGGCCCGACGCTCGCGCTCACGCCGCTTGAGCTCGCACGCCGGGTGGGGGCGCAGGGGGCGCGCACCGTGATCTACACCGATGCCGCAAGGGACGGCACGCTCGCCGGGCCCGACCTGGACGGCGCGCGCGCGATCGCCGCCCTCGGGCTCGACGTGATCGCCTCCGGCGGGGTCCGCTCCCTCGACGATCTGCACCGCGTGCGCGATGCCGGGCTCGCCGGCGCGATCGTCGGGCGCGCCCTGCACGAGGGGCGCTTCACCCTGGCCGAGGCCCTCGCGTGCGTCGCGGCGTGACACTCGGGCTCGCCCTGCTGCGCGCCGCTGGGCTTGGCGCGCTCGCGCTGCTGGTGTGGAACCCGACGATCCCGCGCGCGGCGGCGGGAGACCAGTCGCCCCTCGTGCTGCTCGATGCCTCCCTCTCGATGGCCGGGCACGGCGGACGCTGGCGGCAGGCGCTCGATACCGCCCGAGCGCTCGCGCACGGTGGCGTGATCTGGCGGTTCGGCGCCCGGGTCACCGCGTTCGACACGGTGGCGCCCGCCGCAGGCGCGAGCCGACTCGCACCCGCGCTCGCAGCGGCCGCGGCGCGCGGCGGTCCGATCGTCATCGTGACGGACGGCGCCGTGTCCGATCTCGCCGATCTCCCGGTCGACTTGCTGCATCGGGCGCGCCTGGTCGTCCTACCTCGGGTCCCGTTCTTCGACGCGTTCATCGCCGCGGTCGAGGGACCGAGACGCGTGAGTGTCGGTGACACGATCCGGCTCAAGGTGAGCTATGGCGCGGCCGGACCGCGCCCCGGACCCGGCGGACCCGGCGGACCTGGCAGCAAGCGACAGGCACTCCTCACCGTCAGCGCCGACGGCCGGCGCCTCGCCGCGCGCCCCGTCGCGCTGCCCGACAGCGGCATCGTGGCGACCGAGCTCACCATCCCCCCGTCCCGCGTGTCCCTAGGGCGTTGGACCGCGCTCGAGGTGCGCCTGGCGGGCGTCCCGGACCTCGAGCCGCGTGACGATGCGCGCCTGTTCCTGCTCGAGGTGAGCCGGCAGCCGTCGGTCGTGCTGCTCGCCTCGCCGCCGGACTGGGATACGCGCTTCCTCGCCCGCGCCATGGAGGACGTCGCCCGCGTGCCGGTCAAGACCCTCGTCCAAGCCGAGCCGGGCGCTACGCGGTGGCGTGACGCCGCCACACTCGCTCCCGTCTCCCCCGGCGAGGTGGCGCGGCTGGTCGCGACGGCTCCCTTGACGATCGAGGCCGGCGAGCCGAGCGCCTTTGCGCGCTTGGCGCTGCCGGGCGCGGCGCTCGTGTGGCCGCTCGGGCGGCGTCAGGACGGCGACTGGTACGTGCAGCCGCCCGGGCCGTCGCCCGTCGCGGCCACGCTCGCCGGCGTGGTGTGGGATTCGCTGCCGCCCGCGACCTCGCTCACCGAGCTCGCCTCCGACAGCGCGATCACGATCGCGCTCGGCGCCCGGCTCGCTCGACGGGGCCCGCCGCGCCCGGTGGTGGTGCTGTCGGAGCGCGGCGGACACCGGCGCGCGCTGATCGCGGCCGCCGGACTATATCGCTGGGCGTTTCGCGGGGGCGCGAGCGCGGAGGCGTACCGCGCCCTGGTCGCGGCACTCACGGACTGGCTCTTGGGCAGTAGCAGCGCCGGCGGGGAGCGGTTCGCTGCGGTGACGAACGAAGTGTCGAATGGGATGCCGCTCGCGTGGCGCTGGACTGGGAGCGCCGAGCCGCGACCGATCATCCTCGCCCTCGCGGCGGAGCGGCGCCAGCGCGTGGACACGCTGCGCTTCGACGCCGGCGGCCGAGCGGAGCTCGACCTGCCCCCGGGCGTATATCGCTACGCGGCGACCGACGGTGCGGAGCGCGGCGTGGTGGCGGTCGAGCTGTACTCGGATGAGTGGCGCCCGGGGGCCGCGCTGCTCGCGTCGCAGCCGGGCGGGCCGGGCACGCCCCGCGAGCGCGTGGCGCTGCGCGATCGCTGGTGGCTGTTCGCGCTCGCGATCGCCCTGTTCGCGACCGAGTGGGGGTGGCGCCGACGCACGGGCCGGCCGTGAGGCGCCTGGGGGAGCGCCGGCTCAGACGCCCGAGCGGTGGCGCGCCGGCCGGTGAGCCGATCACCGGCTGAGGAAAGGGGGACCTAGGGAAGGGGGAGCGGGGTGGGGCTCGAGCTCAAGACGTCGGTCAAGTATCTGAAGGGCGTGGGGCCGAAGCGCGCCGAGGCGCTCGCGCGCCTGGGCGTCCGCAGCGTGGGCGATCTGCTATACCACGCGCCGCACCGCTATCTCGACGCGACGACCGTCACGCCGCTGGCCCAGGCCCACGTTGGCCAGGAGGTGACGTGCGTCGGCCGCGTGGCGAGCACGGGGGTCGTGCCCACCCGCAAAGGCCTGCGGGTGTTCCGCGCGGTGCTCCGCGACGAGAGCGGCCCGCTCGAGTGCGCCTGGCCGGGCCAGCCATTCCTCGAGCGCCAGATCCGCAAAGGACAGCTGCTGCTCGTCACCGGTCCCGTCCGCTACTATCACGGCCGCCAGCTCGTGCCCCGCGAGTTCGTGATCCTCGCCGACGACGGCGAAGCGGGTCCCGAGCACGGGCTGGTGCTGCCGGTCTATCCCGCGACCGAGGGCCTCACCCATCGCCAGATTCGGGCCCTCATCCAGCAGCACTTAGACCCGCTGCTCGCCCTGGTCGACGATCCGCACCCGCGCGCCCTGCGCGACGGCGTGGGGCTCGCGGACCTCTCGAGCGCGCTCGCCGCCGTGCACCGGCCGCACACGCCGGCCGACGCGGAAGCCGGGCGGCGCCGGCTCGCCTTCGATGAGCTGTTCGACCAACAGCTCGTGCAGGCGCGGGCCCGCGCGCTCGCCAAGCGGGCCCGCGCCGGCATCAGCTTCACGCTCCAGAAGGAGCTCACGACGCGCCTGAAGGCGCACCTGCCGTTCGAGCTTACCGGCGACCAGCGACGCGCCATCCGCGAGATCACCGACGACATGACGGCACCCCTCCGCATGCATCGCCTGCTGATGGGCGACGTCGGCACCGGCAAGACCGTCGTCGCCCTGTTCGCCATGCTGCTGGCGGTCGAGAACGACTACCAGGCGGTGATCATGGCGCCGACGGAGCTGCTCGCCGAGCAGCACCTCGCGACCCTGACGCAACTGCTCGAGCCGCTCGCCCTGCGCCCGGAGCTCCTGATCGGCCGGCTCGGCGCGACGGAGAAGGCGGCGGCACGCGAGCGGGTCGCCGCCGGGTCGGCGCGGCTCGTGGTCGGGACGCACGCGCTGATCCAGGAGTCCGTAACGTTCCGGCGCCTCGGGCTCGCGGTGATCGACGAGCAGCACCGCTTCGGCGTCGAGCAACGGGCCGCGCTCGTGGAGAAGGGCGACGCGCCGGACGTGCTGCTGCTCACGGCGACGCCGATCCCGCGCTCCCTCGCACTCACGCTGTACGGCGACTTGGACGTGACCCAGCTGCGCGAGCGCCCGCCGGGGCGGGGCAGCGTGAAGACGGCGCTGCGCACCGAGGCGGCGCGCACCAAGATCTACAGCTTCCTCCGTAGCGAGTGCGCCGCCGGCCGCCAGGCCTACGTGGTCTATCCCGTGATCGAGGAGTCGGAGCGCGCCGATCTGAAAGCCGCGACCACGATGGCTGACCGGCTCGCCGCGGTGTTCCCGGAGTTGGTGATCGGCCTGGTCCACGGGCGACTCAAGGCGGAGGAGCGTGACCGGACGATGCGGGCGTTCCGCGACAACCGCGTCCACCTCCTCGTCGCGACCAGCGTGATCGAGGTGGGAATCGACGTGGCGAATGCGACGGTGATGGTGATCGAGCATGCCGAGCGCTTTGGGCTCGCGCAATTGCATCAGCTGCGGGGGCGCGTGGGACGGGGGCCGGCGCCGAGCCACTGCATCCTCCTGTCCGACGTGGCCGAGGCCGGGCCGCGCCTCCAGGCGTTCGCCGGGACGACGGACGGATTCACGATCGCGGAGCTCGACCTCAAGGAGCGGGGCATGGGCGAGCTCGCCGGGGCGCGCCAGTCGGGCGGGCTGCCGCTCCGCTACGCGAACTTCGCGACCGACTTGCCGTTGCTTGAGGCGGCCCGCCGCGCGGCGGGGGAGATCATCGCGCACGACCCCGCGCTCACCCGGCGCGAGCACGCGGCGTACCGTGCGCGCATCGTGGCGCGCTACGAACGCGGGTTCGAGTTGTTCCGGGTCGGGTGAACCGCCGGTCGCCGCTCCACTGCGCGCGGCGCGCACCCAAATCGCGTTGACAGTCCAGAACGGCGCCGCTAGTCTCTACCGCCCGTATGCCCGCCTTCCATCGGATCGAGGAGTTGCCGCCACTCGTCGGCCAGCTCGTGCTCACGCGCGGGTGGGTCATGACCACCCGCTCGTCCGGGAAGATCGCGTTCGTGGCCCTGCGCGACGGCACCGGCTACCTGCAGGTGGTGCTCTCGAAAAAAGACGTCCCGGAGGCGGCGTGGACCGCGTGCGCGAGCCTCACCCAGGAAACGTCGGTCGAGGTGACGGGCACGGTGCGCGCCGACGCCCGGGCGCCGGGCGGGGTCGAGCTCACGGCGTCCGATCTCCGGGTGCTTGGGCCGAGCGTCGATTTTCCGATCACGCCCAAGGACCACGGCATCGCGTTTCTGTTCGAGCATCGCCACCTGTGGCTCCGCAGCCGTCGCCAGGTGGCCATCGCCCGCGTGCGCTCCGAGGTGGAGCAGGCGATCCGTGACTTCTTTTACGAGCGGAAGTTCGTCCTCGTCGACACGCCGATCCTCACGGGCGCGATCGGGGAGGCGGCGGGGAATCTGTTCGCGACGCAATACTTCGATTTGGGCACGGCCTACCTCGCGCAAACCGGACAGCTCTATGTGGAGGCCGCAGCCGCGGCGCTCGGCAAGGTGTACTGCTTCGGCCCCACGTTCCGGGCCGAGAAATCGAAGACGCGCCGGCACTTGACCGAGTTCTGGATGGTTGAGCCTGAGGTGGCGTGGAACGACTCGGATGCGAACATGCAGTTGCAGGAGGAGTTCGTCTCCTACATCGTGGCGCGCTGCCTCGAGCGCCGGGGCGCGGAGCTCGCCGAGCTCGAGCGCGACGTGCGGCCGCTCGAACGCGTGCGGCCGCCGTTCCCCCGCATCTCCTACACGGACGCGCTGGTACAGCTCAAGGCGCTCGGCAGCGACATCGAATGGGGCCGCGACCTGGGAGGCGACGCAGAGACGTTGCTCGCGAAACAGTACGACTGTCCCGTGATGGTGTTCAACTACCCCAAGGCGGTGAAGGCCTTCTATATGAAGGAGAACCCGGCCGATCCGCGCACCGTGCTCAACAACGACATGCTCGCCTCGGAAGGCTACGGGGAGATCATCGGGGGGAGCCAGCGCGAGGACGACTACGACAAGCTGCTGGCGCGCATCCGCGCGGAACAGCTCCCCGAGGAGTCCTACAGCTGGTATCTCGATCTCCGCAAGTACGGCACGTTCGTGCACGCTGGATTCGGGCTGGGCGTGGAGCGGACGGTGGCATGGATTTGCGGCATCGCGCACATCCGCGAGGCGATCGCGTTTCCGCGAACGCTGTACCGCCTGTGGCCCTGAGCCGGCGGCACCGCGGGAGGGCGACGCCCCTGCGAACCGCTGGCCTAGCCGCGCTTCACCTCGTCCCATAAGGCGTCCAGCTCCTCCAGGCTCGCCCGCCCCAGCTCCAGCCCGCGCCGCTCGGCCAGTTGCTCGAGCGCTTCGAACCGCCGCCGGAATTTGTCGTTGGCGCGCTCGAGCGCCGCCCGCGGATCGACCCCGAGCTTGCGCGACACATTGACCGCGGCAAACAGCACGTCGCCCATCTCGTCCGCGATCGCCTCTGGCGTCCCGGTCCGGGTTTCCCGCTCGAGCTCGTCGAGCTCCTCCTTCACCTTCCGGAGCGGTCCGGTCGCGTCCGGCCAGTCGAACCCCACACCGGCGGCGCGCTGCTGCAGCCGGAACGCCATGAGGAGTGGGGGTAGCGTGGGCGGCAAGGCCCGCAGCACCCCGCTCGCCGCTCCGCGCTCGCGCTGTTTCGTCCGCTCCCAGGTCTCGTGGTTGGGCCGCTCCGCGTTGGCAAACAGCTGCGGATGGCGCCGCCACATCTTCTCCTCCAGCGCCCGCGTCACCGCTTCGGCATCGAGCTCGTGGCGCTCCTCTCCGATCACGATCTGGAAGGCGAGGTGGAGCAAGAGGTCGCCGAGCTCGTCGCGCACCTCGGCCGGGGTTCCGTCCCGTAGGGCCTGGTCGAGCTCGAGCACTTCTTCGACCAGGTAGGGGCGGAGCGTCTCGCGGGTCTGCACCTGGTCCCACGGACAGCGGGCGCGCAGATCGCGCACCAGCGCTAGGGCGCGGGCGAGGGCGGCGTCGTTCGACACGGCTCCTCCGGAATGGGGGGCGCGCACGGGCGCGCGTACGACCGTAGCTCGGGAATCTAAAGACGCTCCGCGCAACGGCCGCGGGCGTCGTCGGCCGCTCGGGCCGCTCGTCCAACCGCTTCATCGTCTTGCATTTAGCAGGTCGGGCGGGTTATCATACGCGCGCTTGTGAACGGGTCAATCCGCGGGCGCCAGTCCCGCGCCTGGGTCGAGGTGAGCCTCGCTGCCGTGGTTGCGAACGCCCGCACGGTGGCCCGGATCGCCGGCACACGGCTCCTCCCGGTGGTGAAGGCGAATGGCTACGGGGTGGGAGCCGTCGCCGTGTCTAGGGCCCTCGAAGCGCTGGATCCCTGGGGCTACGGCGTCGCCACGCTCGAGGAAGGCGCCGAGCTTCGCACCGCGGGTATCACGCGGTCCGTCCTCGTCTTCATGCCGGGGCAGCCCGGCCTGTTCGATGAGCTCGACCGGCTCCACTTGACGCCCGTGCTGGGTGACGCGGCGTCGATCCGGGCGTGGACGGCGCGCGGCACCCGGCCGTTTCATCTAGAGATCGACACCGGGATGGGCCGCTCCGGCGTACGTTGGTCGGAGATCGACGCGATCCGCGACGCGGCCGCCACACCGTCGCTCGAGGGCTGCTATACGCAGTTTCACTCGGCCGACCGGCGCGACGGCAGCGCCGACGAACAGCTCGCGCGCTTCGAGACCGCCGTCGGGCGGCTCGCGCGCCGGCCCGCGCTGCTCCACGTCGCGAACAGCGCGGCGGCGCTCTCGGGGAAGCGATTCGCGTTCGACCTGGTGCGGCCGGGCGTGTTTCTGTACGGGGGCGCGCCCGGGGACGGGTTTCCCGCGCCCGAGCCCGTGGTGAGCATCCGCACCCGAGTCCTGGCGGTGCGGCGCGTGGCGGCGGGGGAGAGCGTGAGCTACAACGCGCTCTGGCGGGCGGCGCGAGACACCACGGTCGCGACGCTCGGCATCGGATACGCCGACGGCGTGCGCCGGGCCGTCGGGCTTTCGGGCCGCGGCGCCGTCCTCCTGGGTGGCCGACGCTGCCCGATCGTCGGCGCCGTCACCATGGACTTGACCATGGTCGACACAAGCGACCAGCCCGCGCAGGTGGGCGACGTGGCGACGCTCGTCGGGGAGGGCGACGGGGGTGGTGGCCGGATCACGCTGGACGAGTTCGCCGCCTGGAGTGGTGAGCTGCAGCGCGCCGTGCTCACGTCGCTCGGGACACGGCTGCCGCGTATCTACGATTGAGGCGCGCCGCCATCATCGTGCTCGACGGGGTCGGGATCGGGCCGGCGCCCGACTCCGCCGCCTACGGCGACGCGGGATCGCACACGCTGGGCAACGTGGCACGCGCCGTGGGGGGCCTCACACTCCCCAACTTGGAACGGCTGGGATTGGGATTGTGCCGCCCGATCGCGGGCCTGAGCGCGACGGTGCGGCCGAGCGCGGCGTACGGCGTGGCGCTGCCCCGCTCGTACGGCAAGGACTCGACCACGGGACATTGGGAGCTCTGCGGGGTGCTCCTGTCGCGGCCGTTCCGGACATATCCCCAGGGGTTCCCGCGGGTGCTGCTCGACGAGTTCGCGCGCCGCACCGGACGCGGTTGGCTCGGCAATAAGGCCGCATCAGGCACGGCGATCATCGCGGAGCTCGGGGAGGAACATCAGCGCAGCGGGAAGTGGATCGTCTACACGTCGGCGGACTCGGTTTTCCAGGTGGCGGCGCACGAAGCGACGGTGCCGCTCGAGGAGCTGTATCGAGCGTGCGCGCTCGGACGCCAGATGCTCGGGGGCGAGTACGCCGTGAGCCGGGTGATCGCGCGGCCATTCCGCGGGCGCCCCGGGGCGTATGAGCGAACGCCACAACGCCGGGATTTCTCGCTCGCACCCGTGGGGCCGACCTTGCTCGACCGCCTCGCCGCGGCGGGCGTGCCGCGGGTGGGGATCGGCAAGGTGGACGACCTGTTCGCCGGCCGCAACATCACGAGCGAGCACACGCCCACCAACGGCGCGGCTTACCGGCTGATCGAGCGGGCGTTGGACGAGACCGAGACGGGGTTCATCTTCGTGAATGTGATCGAGTTCGACCAGACGTGGGGGCACCGCAACGACGTGGCGGGGTTCCATGAGGGATTGCGAGAGCTCGATGCCTGGATTCCCCGGCTCGAGGCGCGCACCACGGGAGACGATCTGATTATCATCACCGCCGACCACGGGAACGACCCGACCACGCCCTCCACCGATCATTCGCGCGAGGCCGTGCCCGTGCTCGCCCTCGGTCCCACGATACGCCCCCACGCGCTCGGCGAGCGCGGCACGTTCGCCGATGTGGGCGCCACTGTCGCCGCGTACTTCGCCGTGGAGCCGCTCGCGGCGGGCACGTCGTTTCTCCGGGAGATCCGGGCGTGAGCGCGGAGCTCGTGCGGCGGGCACGGGCGGTGCAAGCGCACGCCTACTGCCCCTACAGCAAGTTCCGGGTGGGAGCGGCCCTCGAGGCGGCCGACGGCCAGGTCTACGTGGGGACGAACGTGGAGAGCGCGTCCTACGGGCTCACGGTCTGCGCTGAGCGGATGGCGATTGGGGCGGCGGTGGCAGGTGGGGCGCGCGAGTTCCGCCGCATCGTGGTCGCGACCGACGTGGATCCGCCGGCGTCGCCGTGCGGCGCCTGCCGCCAATTGCTCGCCGAGTTCGGCCTCGACCTCGAGGTCATCGCGGCGGGTCCGAACACCGAGCGGCGCTGGGTGCTGCGCGACCTGCTGCCCGACGCGTTCGCGCGCACGGCGCTCGGCCGATGAGAGGACGCCGAGCGGCGGTCCTGGGGGGGGTGCTTCTCGCGGCGGCGTGCGTCGAGCAGGTGGCCGCACCCGGCAGTTGCCCGGCCTACTGCCCCGCAGCCGGGATCACGATCGTGGATACCCTGCTCGCGGCGGTCATTTCCCGGGACTCGGGATTCCGGGGCTACGTGAGACCCCACCAGGTGGGGACCGTCATGCTCGCCGCGACCCTCCCGGGCATCGTCGATGGCCGCTCGCTCTTCACGTTCGCGGGCGCCGGCAGCCGGTTCCGGCTCACCACCACGGATACGAGCACCGGGGCGATCACCGGCGCCGATTCGGCGCGGCTCCGGCTCGAGGTGACCCGCCGCGACACCGGGGCACACAATCTGACGCTGCGCCTGTTTCGGATGCCGGTCACGATGGACTCGAATACCGCGTTCGACAGCCTCGCTCCGCGATTCGCGGACTCCCTCGTCGTGCACACCGTCAACATCGACACCTTGCTCGCGCGGCCGGGGCGTAAGGACTCGATCTCGGGAGACAGCGCTCGAGTCGACACCGTGAACCATCTGCTGGTGTTGTCCCTCAAACTCGACTCCACGGCGGCGCGCTACGTGCGGGCCGACTCCGGCGCCGCCGCGTACGGCGTGCGCGTCACCGCCGACGCGCGCGCCAGCATCGCGATCGGGAAGGCAGCCACCGGCCCGTCGATCGTCTGGCACTTCCGCGTCGACTCGGTCGGCAAGTCCGTCGCCCGGGCCTCGGGGATCGTGCCAGCGGGGTTCCAGAGCTTTGTGTTCACGCCGCCGGCACCGCCGCTCGACTCGACGCTCGCGGTGGGCGGGGTGCCCTCGGCGCGGAGCATCCTGCGGGTGGCCTTCCCGCGCTTCATCCGGGACTCGTCGCAGATCATCCGCGGCACGCTGCTGCTCGTGCCCGCCGTGCCGGCGCGCGGCGCGCCCGTGGACTCCTTCACCGTGGAGGCGCATACGGTGCTCGCGGACTTCGGCGCCAAATCGCCGGTCGCTCTGGACGCGACGCGCACGGACACGACCATCATCCACATCGGGGCGACCGACACCGTGAAGATCGAGATCACGAACCTGCTGCAGTTCTGGGCGGCCGACTCCACCCGGCCGACGGCGATCGTACTGCGGGCGAAGGCGGAGGGCACGTCGTTCGCGGAGATCCGGTTCTATCCGACGAAGGCGCAGGCCTTCCGGCCCGCCCTGCAGGTCACGTTCGTGCGGCGATTCCCGTTTGGGGCCCCATGACGCGCCGGACTGCTCGCACGGCCGCGACGCTGGCGCTGCTCCTCGTGGGCCGCGCGCTGGGTGGGCCGGCCGCCGCCGCCCAGGACTCGCAGCTCGGGATTCGCGGGCTCGGGACTCCGGGTCGGTGGGAATCGGTACGGTCGCGCACCACGGGGGGCGCGTTTGGGCCGTTCGACCCCGCGTCGCCCTTGTCCGAGGCCGCGATCGCCGACGTCCCGCAACTCAGCGCCACGGCGATAGAGGGCGCCTCGTACCGCGACGTCGAGGTCGCTGGTTCGACCACGCCGCTGCGAGGCACGCGATTTCCGTTGCTGATCGCCGCGGGACGGGTCGCGTCCGGGCTCGCGCTCGCCGTGGGATTCACGACCTATCTGGACAAGTCGTGGGCCGTGGTGCTGCGCGACTCGATGGTGCTGCGCGGTAGGCTCCAGCGCTACGCGGATGCGCTCACGAGCGACGGCAGCGTCGCCGACCTGAGGCTCGCCGCGGGAAGCCGGCTGTCGCGCCGCATCGCCGTCGGAGCCGCCGTGCACCTGCTCGCTGGGTCGACCCACCAGTCCGCTGCGCGCCGCTTCGACGATACGACCTTCCACACCGTGCAGCAGGTCGCCGACGTGAGCTATCGGGGATTCGGCGTGTCCGGGAGTGTGCTCGTCGGCGTCGCCCCCGGCCTGAGCGTGACCGCTTGGGGCCGCGCCGACAACCGCTTGCGCGCCGTGGTGAGCGACACGACGAGCGCCGACACACCGCTGCCGCGCATGGCGGGAGGTGGCGTGCTGTTCGCACCGAGCCCGAGTGTGCGGTTCGGCGGGGCGGTGGCCTGGCGCTCCTGGTCGCGCGCCGGGCCGGGCGCGTTTGACACCTGGAGCTGGTCGACGGGGGCCGAGATCGGAGCGGGCCAGATGCCGATCCGGTTCGGCGTGCGCGGCGGGCAACTCCCGTTCGGGCCCGGCACCAGCGCGCCCACCGAGTTCGCCGCGGCCGCCGGGATCGGCCGCGCGTTCGCACAGGGACGAGGGCTCATCGACCTGGGGCTTGAGCGGCTGGAGCGCCGGGCGAGCGGGCTCAGGGAGCACGTGTGGACCGTGCTCGTGGGACTCACGGTCCGGCCATGAACGTCTATTTCCACACCTTCGGCTGCAAGGCGAACCAGTACGACACCGCGTTCGTCCAGCAGGCGTTCGCCGACCAGGGGGCACGCGTCGTGGACGACCCCGCGGCCGCGGACGTGGCCGTGGTCAACTCGTGCACGGTCACCCACGAGAGCGAAGCGAAGCAGGGGCTTGCGACGATCGTCATGGGCTGCGCGGCGGCGCGCGACGACGGTACGATCGCTGCGCTTCCGGGTGTGCGCGCCGTGGTGGGCGGCGCCGATGCCCGGGCCGTGCTCCGCGCCGCCGGGTTCGCGCGGCCCCGGCTCGATCCGGTGCTGCGCCGCTTCCCCGCCAGCAGCCGTGGCTGGCTCAAGATCCAGGATGGCTGCGATGAGCACTGCACCTTCTGCGCGACGACGCTCGCGCGGGGCGCGAACCGCTCGCGCGCCCCGGCCGAGCTGATTCGTGAAGCGCAGGCGCTGGGGGAAGCCCACGCGGAGCTCGTGCTCACGGGCGTCCACATCGGCACCTACGGATGCGACGGGACCCTAGACGCGCCGCGCGGGACGGCCCCCTGCCTCGGCTCCCTACTCGAGCGGCTGCTCAGCGCCGCGCCCACGGTCCGCTTCCGGCTCTCTTCGATCGAGGCCACCGAGGTGGACGACACGATCGCCCGGCTCCTGATCGCCGCGCCTCGCCAGCTCGCGGCCCACCTGCACGCGCCGCTCCAGTCTGGCGCCAACCGCATCCTCAGGCGCATGGGCCGCCACTGGTACACGGCCGAGTCCTACCGGGCCCGCGTCGAGTGGCTGGCGGAGCGGCTGCCGGTGTTTGGGCTGGGCGCAGACATCATCGCCGGATTCCCGGGGGAGACGGACGCGGATCACCGCGCGACGCTCGCGCTCGTGGACGCCCTGCCATTCACGTACCTCCACGTCTTCCCGTTCAGCGTACGGCCCGACACGGCGGCGGGCCGGCTGCCCGAGCCGGTGCCGCCGCCCCTGGTGCAGGAGCGCGCCCGCGAGCTGCGCGAGCTCGGGGACACGAAGGCGCGCGCCTATCGCGCGCGCCGCGCCGGCGGGCTCGCCGATGGCGTGGTGACGGGTCGGGGCGTCGGCAAGGTCGAGGTCCTGACGGAGGACTACCTTTCGATCTATCTTCCCACCGCAGAGTGGCACGGTGACGCCCGCTTCGAGGTGACGGTCCGCTAGCGATGCCGAGCATCTACATCGAGACGTACGGCTGCCAGATGAACGTGGCGGACTCAGAGCTCGTGCTCGGGGTCCTGGGGCGCGAGGGGTACGTGCGCACCGACGACCCGGCCCAGGCCGATGTGGTGCTCGTGAATACCTGCGCCGTGCGGGACCATGCGGAACAACGGGTGCTGTCGCGGGTGGGCGAGCTGAAGCGCCACAAACAGCCGGGGCGGGTGCTCGGCGTGCTCGGCTGCATGGCGCAACGCCTCGGGCCCCGACTGCTCGAACGGGTGCCGCAGGTGGACCTCGTGGCGGGCCCGGACGGCTATCGCGGGCTCCCGGAACTGATCGCCCGGGCGCGGAGCGGCGAGCGCACCGCGGACCTCGAGTTCAAGCACTGGGAGCACTACGAGGACGTGCCGCCCCTGCGCGAGGTGCGGGGCTCGGCGTTCGTCACGGTCCAGCGCGGCTGCGACTATCGCTGCACCTTCTGTATCGTGCCCATGACGCGCGGCCCGGAGCGCAGCCGATCGCTCGCGCACGTGGTGGCCGAGGTGGAGGGGCTTGCCAGCCGCGGCACGACGGAGGTGACGCTCCTCGGCCAGACCGTCAACAGCTACTCCGATGGCACCCACGACTTCGCTGATCTGCTCCGCGCAGTCGGCGCCGTGCGCGGCGTGCGACGGCTGCGGTTTACCTCGCCCTATCCCACGGGGTTCGGCGAGCGCGTCGTGACGGCGATGGCGGAGACACCCGCCGTGTGCGAGCACGTGCACCTGCCCGCGCAGAGCGGCAGCTCTCGCGTGCTGAAGCGGATGCTGCGGCGCTACACCCGCGAGCGCTATCTGGAGGTGGTCGGAGCGCTGCGGCGCGCCGTCCCGAACCTGGCGCTCACGACCGACCTGATCGTGGGCTTCCCGGGTGAGACCGAGGCCGACTTCGCCGAGACGCTCTCACTGGTTGAGGCCGTCGGGTTCGACGACGCCTACACGTTCCGGTATTCGCCGCGCGAAGGCACGCCCGCGACCCGCCTGAAGGATGCCGTGCCCGACGCGGTCGCGGGCGAGCGGCTGGAGCGCCTCGTCGCCGTGGTGCGGGGCATCGCGCGGCGCAAGAATATGACGCTCGTGGGGAGCACCCACGAGGTGCTGGTGGAAGGGAAGGCGAAGCGCGGCGAGCTGCTCCAGGCCCGCACCCGGACCAACAAGGTCGCCCTGGTCCCGGGCCCCGACGCGTGGATCGGGTCCTACCACACGGTGCGGTTCACCGGGACCACGGGCTCGACCTTCACCGGCCGCACGACCGAGCCGGAGGTCACCCTCGTGGGGTGACGAACGTGACGTACGAGGTCGTGCAGCGCGAGTACGCGAAGCTCCGACCTCAGTTGCCCCGCTTCTGCGGCTGCGATACGTGCCGTGGGGACGTGCTGGTGTTTGCCCTCAACCGCCTCAGCCCGAACTATGTCTCAACGCCGCAGGGCGAGGTGCTCACCGAGTTGCGGCTCGACAGCGACCAGGAGAAGGCGAAGCTCGACGTGGCGCTGCTCGATGGGTTTCGCAAGGTGGGGCTCGCGCCCCGCTGTGGCGCACGGCCCGTACAGCTGATGTGACCTTCCGCGCGGTGGGTCACGGTCCCGTTCTTGCGAGGCGAGGGGCCGCGGGGCGCGGCACGATCACTTTCGTCAGGGACGGCTGAGCGTGCAAGGCTCGGAAGTCATCACGATTGAGCGCTTCATTATGGAGCAGGAGCGGCTCCACCCGGAAGCGACGGGGGAGCTCTCGAACCTGCTGTATGACTTGTGCCTCGCCGCGAAGATCATCTCGCGCCAGGTGCGCCGCGCCGGCCTGAGCGACATCCTCGGCACCGCCGGGGCGGTCAACCTGTCGGGCGACCTGCAGCAGAAGCTCGACCTGTTCGCCAACGAGACGGTCCGCAACAGCGTGCAGCACACCGGACGCGTGTGCGTCACCGCGTCCGAAGAAGACGCGCAGCCGGTGCCCGTCCCGGCGACCAAGCCGGCGGGCAAGTACGTCGTGCTGTTTGACCCGCTCGACGGTTCCGCCAACATCGACGTGAACGTCTCGATCGGAACCATTTTCTCGATCCATCGACGCGTCACGAAGCAGAACGGCCCCGCGGGTCTCGCCGATTGTCTCCAGGTTGGCAAGAGGCAGATCGCCGCCGGCTACATCCTGTACGGCTCGAGCACGATGCTCGTCTACACCACGGGGCAGGGGGTGCACGGCTTCACCCTCGATCCCACGATCGGCGAGTTCCTCTTGTCCCACCCCGCCATCACGACGCCCCCGGTGGGGAAGTACTACAGCGTGAACGAGAGCAATTGGAACCGCTGGACTCCGTCGGTCCAACGCGTGGTGGGGGCCTTCAAGAACGGCGAAGGCACGATCCAACCGAAGAACGCGCGCTACATTGGTTCCCTCGTCGCCGACGTCCATCGCAACCTCATTTCCGGCGGCATCTTCCTGTATCCTGCGGACACCATCCATCCGCAGGGGAAGCTGCGCCTCCTGTACGAAGCGGCGCCACTCGCGTTCGTGGTGGAGCAGGCCGGGGGCCGCGCCACCGACGGCTGCAGGCCGATCCTGGACGTCGTCCCCACAACCCTGCACCAGCACACCCCATTCATCATCGGCAGCCAGGACGACGTGGCCTTTGCCGCCCGTGCCCTTGCGGCCGAGGCGGCCCTGACGGCGCAGTGAGCGAGCGCAAGCCCGTCTACGGTCCGGACGATTGGGCAGGCGACGCCGCGCGCGACCTGGGCGCCCCGGGCGCGTTCCCGTTCACGCGCGGCCTCCATCCCACGATGTATCGCGGCAAGCTCTGGACCATGCGCCAGTACGCCGGCTTCGGGACGGCGGAGGAGACGAACGCGCGGTTCCGCCACCTGCTCGCCGCGGGGCAGACCGGCCTGTCCGTGGCCTTCGATCTCCCCACCCAGATGGGCTACGACTCGGACCATCCGATGGCCGAGGGTGAGGTCGGGCGCGCCGGCGTGGCGATCGATACGGTGGACGATCTCGAACGGCTGTTCCACGAGATCCCGCTCGACCGGGTCTCCACGTCGATGACGATCAACGCCACCGCCCCGATCCTGCTCGCCATGTACATCGTGGTCGGGGAGGAGCAGGGCGCGCCGCGCGGCAAGCTGCAGGGAACGCTGCAGAACGACATCCTCAAGGAGTTCATCGCGCGCGGCACCTACATCTATCCGATCGAGCCATCGCTGCGGCTCGTGACCGACGTGTTGCGGTTCGTCGCAGCGGAAGGCATGAGCTTCAATGCGATTTCGGTCTCGGGCTACCACATGCGCGAGGCCGGCGCGACCGCCGTGCAGGAGCTCGCCTTCACGTTCGCCAACGGGCTCGAATACGTGCGCCGGGCGGTCGCCGCGGGACTGGACGTCGAGCAGTTCGCGCCGCGCCTGTCGTTCTTCTTCGCCGCCTTCAGCGACCTGTTCGAGGAAGTGGCGAAGTTCCGCGCCGCGCGACGGCTGTGGGCGCGCCTGATGCGGGAGCACTTCGCCGCGCCCGATGCGGCGTGTCGGCTGCGGTTCCACACCCAGACCGGGGGCTCGACGCTCACCGCGCAGCAGCCCGAGAACAACGTGGTGCGCGTGGCGATCCAGGCGTTGGCGGCGGTGCTCGGGGGAACCCAATCGTTGCATACGAATGCGTTCGACGAGGCCCTGGCGCTCCCGGCGACGCCGAGCGCGACACTCGCGCTCCGGACCCAGCAGATCCTCGCACACGAAACGGGGGTTCCCCAGACCGTGGATCCGGTGGGGGGGAGCTGGTACGTGGAGGCGTTGACCGATCGGATCGAGCGCGAGGCACGCGCGCTCTTGGACGAAATCGAGCAGGCGGGCGGGGCCGCAAAGGCGGTCGAGCGCGGGTTCTTCCAGGAGGCGATTGCGAAGAGCGCCTACGACGAACAGCGGGCGATCGAGTCGGGGGATGCCGTCGTGGTGGGCGTGAACCGCTACACGGACGACTCGGAGACTCCGTCAATCTCCGCCCCCGACTACTCGGCGCTCGCCGCGGTGCAGCGGCAGCGCGTCGACGAAGCGCGGCGCCGGCGCGACGCGGCGCCGGTGACCCGCGCGCTCGAGGCCGTGCGGACCGGCGCGCGCCAGCCCGACGAGCCGTTGCTGCCCGTGATCCTCGAGGCCGTGCGCGCTCGGGCGACGGTGGGGGAGATCTCGGACGTGTTGCGGGGGGTCTGGGGAGTGTACCGGCCGGTCTGAGCGGCGATCTTTGTTGCTACGAATGATGATTGGGTGATGGAAGGCTCTACGTCCAGCGCGTTCTCTCAGCGACACCCAAGGAGAGGAGACCTTCATGACAGGGCTGTCCGCGTTGTGGCTCCCGATCCTCTTGTCGGCGGTTGGCGTCTTTGTTGTCAGTTCCGTCATCCACATGTTCACGCCGTGGCACAAGAGCGACTACCCCAAGATGCCCAACGAGGACAGGGTGAGGGATGCGCTCCGGCCCCTCGCCATCCCGCCGGGCGACTACGTCATCCCGCGCCCAGCGAATCGCGAGGAAATGCGCTCGCCCGCGTTTGCCGACAAGATGAAGCAGGGTCCGGTCGCGATGTTCACCGTGATGCCGAACGGCCCGGCCCCGATGAGCAGGAGCCTTCTCCTCTGGTTCCTCTACGCGGTGGTTGTGGGCGTCTTCGCAGCCTACGTCACTGGGCGGGCGCTCCCGCACGCCGCGGATTATCTCCGCGTGTTCCAGTTCGCCGGCGTGACCGCGTTTGTCGGATACTCCGTCGGGCTGTGGCAGATGTCGATCTGGTTTCGCCGCGCGTGGACCACGACGATCAAGGCGACGGTGGACGGCTTGATCTACGCGCTCCTGACCGCCGCCGTCTTCGGATGGCTGTGGCCTCGATAGGGTCGCGGGGGACACGCCACTGACCATCCGATGGCTGCTGGCCGCCTTTCATTTGCTGGCGCTCGGCGTCGGGCTCGGGGCGGTTTGGGCTCGCGGTCGCGCGCTCCAGGGTGCCCTCGATGCGGCGGGATTACGCCGCGCCTTCTACGCCGATACGTGGTGGGGCGTGGCCGCGCTCGTGTGGATCGGCACGGGCCTCGTGCGGGCCTTCGGCGGCTTCGAGAAGGGGAGCTTCTACTATCTTCACAACCAGGTCTTCTGGGGAAAGATGGGCCTGCTGGTCGCCATCCTCGTGCTTGAGCTGCGTCCGATGGTCACGCTGATTCAGTGGCGCCGCCTCGTGGTTCGCGGCGCCGCGCCCGATACTCGAAGCGCGAGCCGCTTCGCGCGGATCAGCTTCGTGCAGGCCGCGCTCGTCGTGCTCATGGTGCTGGCCGCCACGGCTATGGCCCGTGGCTACGGGGTGGCAGCACGATGACGCGGCAGTGATCATCCGCGCGATGTCCAGCGGCCGGCGTCCGCGGCCGACCCCGTGACGGACGAGAGCCTCGGGCGGCTGCGTGCGTTCCTGCAGGCGTACGCCGACCGCACGACGAGCGTGCCCCAGCCCGCGGCCAAGGCGGCCTTAGACGCTGGGGTGCGGGAGACACACGCCAGTGCCGACCGCCTCCGGAAAGTGGTGCGGCCCGTGCTGGACGACTGCCTGGCCGAGCTCCGGAACGCAGGGCACGAGGCGTCCGTACAGGACCACAGCGACAGCGCGGATGCCTATCCGAGCATCGCGGTCTCCTTCACGCCGCGCGGCCGCGGGGCCGGCCGCCGAACGACGGCCCTCGCTTCGGTGCTGGTGTTCCGGTACGATCCGCGGCGCGGCATCGTGGTGCAGCGCGATATCAGAGCGTCGGCCGCGCGGGGAAGGCTGGTGACCACCAGTGCAGATCGCAGCGGGACGATCGGCGTGGATGCCGTGTCGACCGAGTGGGTCGAGACCAAGACGCTGAACTTTGTCGAGGCCGTGCTCAAGGCCAATTGACCAGCGACACGAGGGGACGCAGCGGGTGAAACGCGCGCCCACGCAGCGGTGACGGAGCACGGCGCCGGGCGGATCTTGCTCCTGGTGTTGGGCATCGGGAGTGCCTGCAAGGGCGCTGGAGGCGGCGGTCACGCCTCGGTCCCGGGGCGGCTGGATACCGCGTTCGCGGCCACGCAGGCGCGCGGCCGGAGGGTGATGGGTGTGGATCAGTACACCTCGGCGCACGTGTTTGAAGATCTCCCCGATGGTGGGCGCATCATCCTCGACCGTGTCAGCGGGTCGGACACTACAGGGATCACGACCATCCGCCAGCACATGCGGGACGTCGCGGCGGCCTTCGCGGCGGGGGATTTCACGAAGCCATTTCAGGTGCACGCGGCGGTCGTGCCGGGCACCGCGGTCATGACCGCTCGGCGCGCCGCCATGCATTATCAGGAACGCGACCGCCCGCGTGGCGCCGAGGTGCGGATCAGGACCACCGATGCGGCCGCGATCGCGGCGGTCCATGAGTTCCTGGCGTTTCAGCGGAGCGCTCATCATGCCGGCGCGCACGAAGGCATGAACCCGCGGCCCCCCGCGTGAGCAGAGGGTTGGGACCGCACCCTTTGCGCATGGGCGATTCCCGAGCATGAGGATGCTTCACGCCGTACCGGCGTTACCGGTCCAAGACATCCCTCGGAGCGTGACCTTCTATCGGGACAAGCTCGGCTGGACGGTCGTGCACCAGCAACCGGGCTTTGCGATCGTCGAGCGCGACCAAGTAGCGCTTCACCTCTGGGCGGCGGCGGACGAGAGTTGGCGGACGCGCGCCAGCGCGTCGCCCGTCGTCTCGGGCGCCGAGTCGTTCATCGCGGGCACGGCGAGCTGCCGGGTCCACGTGGATGGCATCGATGGGTTGTATCGCAGCCTCGATCCGTTGGGCATCGTCCACCCGAATGGACGACTCCGTGCTACGCCTTGGGGCACGCGGGAATTCGGGATCCTCGACCCGGACGGCAATCTCATCACGTTTGCGGAGCGTGTGCCTGCCGCTGAGCCCGCGTGAGACGGCCGGGGCGCGCCCGGCGACCGCTTCCTGTGAAGGGGTTCATCATGATCTCGTGGCATCGGATGCTGATCCTCGCGGCCGTCACATCAACGGGGTGTGACGCACGCGATCGGGCGCCAGACCTGACGCCGGCACACGCCGCTGCCGTCGAGGACAGTGTGCGCTCCTTCGCCCAGACCGTGGCCGTCGACGTCACCCGGGAGGGGCCGATAGCGTGGCGCCGACACTTCGCCGAGAGCCCGGCGTTCTTCATGGCCTCGGAGGGTTACCTCGTGCTCCCGAATAGTGATTCCGCGACGCGGGTCATTTCAGATCTGGCACGCAGCATCACCCATATCGAGCTCCGGTGGGGTGACGGGCTACGCGTGGACCCGCTCGCACCCGGGCTCGCCGTCCTGGCCGCTCCATACCGCGAAGTCCGGGTCGATACGGCGGGTCACCGGGTCGAGGAAAGCGGGTTTTTTACCGGGCTCGCGGAGCACCGCGCCGGGCGCTGGCGGCTGCGGAACGCCCACTGGTCGGTGGCAGGACCGCCACCGCTCGTGCGCTAACCCGCGCTGGGCGTGAGGGCGCGTGGAGGCCGAGGCGACGGTCTCGCCGCGGGTGCTGGCGGTTCGCCTCCCGTAGGTTGGTCGCAGGATCCCATCCGCAGCAGGCCTCCCCGCGACGGTGACGCTGCGCGCGGTTGCGCCCCTCGGGGTCGGCTGGCAGCTTACACGACGTTTCGGTTCGCTACGCCCCGAACCCATCTCCTCGGCCTCCCCGATGCTGGACGTGATCCTGAAGCGGTTCGACGCCCCAGACGAGCTGCGGCAGTTCGCGCGCGGCCGGTTCGAGCTGGTGCATCTCGGCGGCCTCACGATCGGGCGCGCCACGTACGATCCCGGCTGGAAATGGTCGGTCGACGTGGGCCCGACCATTGGCGCGACCCGCTGTCGGGTGGAGCACGTGGGGCTCGTGTTGCAGGGGCGCGCCACCGCGGCATTCGATGACGGTCGGGTCTGGGAGCTCGCACCCGGGACCCTGTTCTACATTCCGCCCGAGCCACACGACAGTTGGGTGCTGGGCGACGAGGCGTACGTGTCGCTCCACTTCCTCGGAGCGGGGCACTATGCCGCGTAACGCACCGCCACCGTCGAAGCGCGTGAGGCTCGTGACCGGCTTCGGGGCGGTGGTGTGGTTGGCGCGGTGCCGCGAGACACCTGCTCGCGCCCTCGCTCCCGGCACGACCCGAGCCGCGACTCGATGAACGCCACGCGTCCGGAGCACACGACGATCCCGTCAGCGGAACCCGTGGAGCGCCACCCGGACCGCATGCTGCGGTTGATCGCGGTGTTCAAGTTCTGCAAAGCGGCGCTGCTCGTGGCCGTCGGCCTCGGGGCGCTCAGGCTGCTCGACCCGGAGGTCGCGGCCCGGGCCCAGCGCTGGGCGGCGGCCGTGGCTGCGAACTCCGACCGGCGCATCGTGCAGCAGCTTATCGGCGTCGTGAGCGGTTTGAGCCCCCGCCGCCTCGAGGCCCTGGGCACGGGTGCCTTCCTGTACTCCACCCTGTTCATCACCGAGGGCATCGGTCTCTGGCGCGGCAAGCGCTGGGCCGAGTATCTGACCGTCATTGCGACGATGTCGCTCCTGCCGCTTGAAGTGTACGAAATCATCCGCCGGGCGAGTACGACCAGGGTCATGGCGCTGCTCGTGAACCTCGTCTTGCGCCGTCCCCGCGCCGGCGAGCGCCCGTCCCCGGAGCAGCCGCGTGACGCCCGTGACCCCGACCCTCCATTGCCCTGAGGTCATCGGTCTGGTCACGGGGGCACTGGATCGCATCGGCCCGATGCGTGAGACAGCCCGGACGCTCGGCGCGGCGCTCTGCGCGGCGCTGCTCGTGCCGCGGCCCGTCCAGACCCCCTGCTACCACTACTCTCCGGCCGTCGTCACCCTGCAGGGCGTGCTCCTCCGGCGTGGGTCTCCCGACTCCCGCCATCCCGCGCGCGCGGGTCCCGGCGGGCGGAGCGCGCCGACCGCGGGGGGGGACAGCGCGCTCGTGCTTGCCCTGCCCACACCGATCTGCGTCGCGCCCGATAGCGCGTCCCCCGACGCGGACAAGCGACTAGAATCCGGAGTGCGGGAGCTGCGATTGGCGATCGGCAGCGACTCGGTGTGGGCCGAACTCGAGGCCACCCGCGGGGTGCGTCTCCGAGTCACGGGCGAGCTGTTTCACACGCCCGTAACGCGCCCGCGCCCGGCCGTCGTGGTCTGGGTGCTCCGGATCGCCGCGGCTGAGTAGGCGTCGCCCAGGATCGTCCCCGGCGGTGGCGCTCACTGAGCAGGGCGTGGCGCATCCTCACCCCCCGCATGAGTGCGCGAGAGCACGACGGAGACGACATGGCCAAGCGCTTGCAGATGTATGAGGCTCCTGAGATCGTCGTGACGTTCGACCCGAGCGTCTGCATTCATTCAGGTGTGTGCGTGGGCGGCCTTCCCGCCGTGTTCGACGTCAGCCGCAAACGGTGGGTGCGGCCCGAACTCGCGGCCCCCGAAGCAGTCGCGGCGCAGGTGCGGCGCTGCCCGTCGGGAGCGCTCCAGTATCAGTGGCGGGATCGGCGGGCAGCGGCTCCCGCATCGGATCCGCCCTCGTCGCTTCCGGGACCATGAGCCGCTCGGTCGTTGCGGGGTCTGGGCCCGGCTGAGGTGTGATGGCTACGCCGCCCTCGAGCCCGTTCCGTGACCACTTCGCGCAGGCCGCTCCGGCGTACGCGACCTTTCGGCCGCGCTACCCGGCGGCCCTGTTCGCCGCGCTGGCCGCGCATGCCCCCGCGCGCCACCTCGCGTGGGACTGCGCGACCGGCACTGGCCAGGCAGCGATCAGTCTCGCGGACCATTTCGAACAGGTGGTGGCCACGGATGCAAGCGAAGCACAGCTCGCCGCCGCCCTGCCGCACCCCCGCGTGCGCTACCAGCGCGCGCCCGCCGAGGCGAGTGGCTTGCCCGCGCACTCGGTCGCCCTCGTGACCGTGGCGCAGGCGCTGCATTGGCTCGACCGCCCGGCGTTCTACGCCGAGGTGCGGCGCGTACTCGTACCGGATGGCGTCATCGCCGTGTGGAGTTATGGGCTCATCGAAATCGGGCCCGATGTGGACGAGCTGATCCGCACGTTCTACGACCGGACCGTCGGTCCGTACTGGCCCCCGGAGCGCGCGCTCGTGGAAACGGGCTACCGCACGATCGACTTTCCCTTCGCGGAGCTCCCTCTCCCCACGCTGCAAATGGAGGCCGCGCTAACGCTCGAGCAGCTGGGCGGGTACTTGGGCACGTGGTCCGCCGTGCTGCGCTACCGCGTGGCCCAGGGTCGCGATCCGGTCCCCGAGCTGCTCGAGCGGGTGCGCACCCATTGGGGGGGACCGGAACGACCTCGCACCGTGCGCTGGCCGTTAGCCACCCGCGTGGGCCGGGTGGCGGGCGGGTCCGGTCGGGCCGGGGCGGCGTAGGGCCCTGTAGGCCATTGCGTCGGGCCGAGGGTTGCGCACAGCTTACACCCGGTCCGTGAGCGACCCGGCCCCGCCCGAGCGCGGCCGACTCACTCGCCCAGGAGCACGCAATGACGAAAGGTGATGAGCGCAAGCTGGCCGCGCTGGCGAAGAAAAACGCCGCCAAGGTTGCCAAGGCGAAACCGACCAAGCGCCGCCGGTACGACGATACGCTTCCCCCGGAGCAAGAGGAAGACATCGAGCTGCGGGACTTCTTTTCGGAGATGAAGAAGCGGGAGTTCTGAGACGAGCGCCGCGCTGGGGTTCCGGGTCAAGTCCGGCTGGGCCACCGCGGTGCTGTTGGTCGGTCCGGCGCGCTCCCCTCGCGTAGCGGATCGGCGCGTGATCGCCCTCTCGGACCCCGCCGTGCCCAGCTCCCGCCAACCGTACCACGCCGTGATGGGTGCCCGCACGGGCGACGCGCCGAAACTCGAGCGCTTCCTCCGGACCCTCGTCGAACGGGTCACCAAGCGCTCACTCGCCGACCTCCTGCAGGCCTATCGGCGCGAGGGACGATCTGTGCGCATGGTCGGCCTCGTGGTCGGCAGTGTCATCGATCCCGCAACCATCGGCAACGATCACATCCGGGCGCATGCGCTCGAGGGACAGCTGTTCCGCACTGCGCTCGAGCGCGCCGCACGGACAGCACGCGTCGGGTGCTCGACCTACGTCGAGCGCACGCTGTACGAGACGGCCGCGACGCGCTTGCGACGCCCGGCCGCGGAGCTCAAGCGCGTGGTGGCGACGCTCGGGGGCGCGCTCGACGGGCCGTGGCGCGCAGAGGAAAAGGCCGCGACCGTGGCGGCGTGGATGGCACTCCGCCGCATGCATTGACCCCACCGGCTTAGCTGGCTAAGTTGTTGTGCGATGCCGACCTACGAGTACAAGTGCCGGGCCGGGCACAGCTTCGAACGATTCTACCCGACGATGAACGACCATCGGCGCGTGAAGTGCCCCGTCTGCGGCAAGCCGGCGCAGCGGCAGATCTCGAGCGGCGCCGGGTTCGTCTTAAAGGGCAGCGGCTTCTACGTCAACGACTACACAAGGGCGGGCGAAGCCAAGGAGCCGAAGGAGCCGAAGGAGCCCAAGGAGCCGAAGGAGCCCAAGGAGCACAAGGAAACGGCAAAGCCCGCAGCCGAGGCGACGCCGGTCGAGAGCTCCAAGAAGAAAAAAGACGCCGGCGACAAGTGACGGCGCACGAGGCGATCCGCGCGGCGCTGGCGGCGGCGGCGGCGCGGCTGGGCGCTGCTGTGCCCGCGTCCTCGGTCGACCTGTCGCGCCCGCGTGATCCCGCCCACGGTGACGTGGCGACGAACCTCGCGCTCGTGCTCGCCAAGTCGCTCAAGACCAAGCCCTCCGAGGTCGCCGAGCGGCTGGTCGCTGCGCTCGAGCTCCCGCCCGGGCTGGTGCGGAAGATCGAGGTCGCCGGGCCCGGTTTCATCAACGTCTTCCTCGCCGAGTCCCAGCTCGCGAGCGTGCTCGAGGTGGTGCTGGGCGCCGGCGACCGCTACGGCCGGAGCGACGCGGGGCAGCGCAGGCCCGTGAACGTCGAGTTCGTCTCCGCCAATCCCACCGGTCCGCTCCACGTCGGCCACGGGCGCCAGGCGGCCCTGGGCGACGCCATCGCGGCGCTGCTCGAGTGGACCGGTTGGCGCGTGACGCGCGAGTTCTACTACAACGACGGGGGCGCCCAGATCCTGAGCCTGGCACGTAGCGTGCAGGCGCGGATCCAGGAATTGCGCGGCGGCTCGGCGGTGCTGCCGGAGGGCGGCTACCACGGTGCGTACATCCGCGAGATCGCCGAGCGCTACGTCGCCCGGCACCCGCACGATCCGGCCGGTGCAGACCTCGACCAAGTACGGCGGTTCGCGGTGCAGGAGCTCCGCAAGGAGCAGGACGCGGACCTGCAGGCCTTCGGGGTGAAGTTCGACGTCTACTTTCTCGAGTCGTCACTGTACACGAGCAGCAAAGTCGAGGCGACCCTGCGCCGGCTGGTGGCCGCCGGGCACACCTACGAGCGGGACGGCGCACTCTGGCTCAAGACCACCGACTTCGGCGATGACAAAGACCGCGTGATGCGCAAGCGGGCGGAAAAGGGCGGCGACTACACCTACTTTCTACCCGACGTCGCCTATCACGTCGACAAATGGGAGCGAGGGTTCGCGCGCGCGATCAACGTCCAGGGGGCGGACCACCACAGCACGGTGACCCGCGTGCGCATCGGGCTCCAGGCGCTCGAGATGGGCATCCCGCCGGGTTACCCCGAGTACGTGCTGCACCAGATGGTGACGGTGATGAAGGCCGGCGCGGAGATGAAGCTCTCGAAGCGCGCCGGGAGCTACATGACCGTGCGTGAGCTCGTCGACGAGGTGGGGCGCGATGCCGTGCGCTACTTCTTTCTGATGCGCCGCGGGGACTCGCATCTGGTGTTCGACGTGGATCTCGCGAAGAGCCAAACCGAGGAGAATCCGGTGTTCTACGTCCAGATGGCTCACGCCCGGATGAGCGGGATTTTCCGGGTCGCCGGCTGCGCGCCGGGATCGGTGCGCACCACCGACGTGGATCTGGCCGGGCTGACCCAGCCTGAGGAAACGGACCTGCTGAAACAGCTCGCCGCCTTCCCGGAGCTCGTGGCGCGCGCCGCCGAGACGCTCGAACCGCACCGCCTCACCGGCTACCTCGAGGACCTCGCCCGGATCGCGCACGCCTGGTATCACAAGTACCGCGTGCTCGGTGAGCCCGAAGAGCGCGCCCGGCTCGTGCTTGCGGCCGCCGTGCGCCAGGTGCTCGCCACCGGGCTCGGCCTCCTGGGGATCAGCGCCCCGGATCGGATGTGAGATGAGCTTGCTCGTGGTTGGGTCGATCGCCCTCGACTCGGTGGCGACTCCGTTTGGCGAGACCGCCGACGCCCCCGGGGGTTCGGCCGTGTTCTTCAGCGCCGCCGGCGCGATCCTCCACCCGGTGCAGGTCGTGGGCGTCGTGGGGAGCGACTACCCGCTCGACGCCCTGAAGTCGCTCGAGGCGCGCGGCGTCGACTTGTCGGGCGTCGAGCAGGCGGCAGGCGAGTCGTTTCGCTGGAAGGCGAAATACTCCTATGATCTCTCGAGCCGCGAGACGCTCGATACCCGGCTCGGCGTGTTCGCGCAGTTCCGGCCCAAACTGCCGGCCAAGTTCCGCGCGGCCCGCTACGTCTTCCTGGGGAACATCGATCCGGAGCTGCAACTCGGGGTGCTGGACCAGATTCCGCACCCCGCCCTGGTCGCCTGCGATACGATGAACTACTGGATCCACTCAAAACGCGACCTCCTGCTCGAGCTGTTACGCCACATCGACATCTTCATGGTCAACGACGCCGAGGCGCGCGAGCTCTCGGGCGATTGGAACATCTACCGCGCGGCTCACTGGGTGCTCGAGCGCGGGCCCAAGATGGCGGTCATCAAACAGGGCGAGCACGGTGCCCTGCTCGTCGACCGGACGACGACGTTCAAGGTCCCGGCCTACCCCCTGCAGGACGTGTTCGACCCCACCGGGGCAGGCGACGCGTTCGCCGGTGGGTTCATGGCCTACCTCGCGGCGACCGACGACGTGACGGCCCCGAACCTGCGGCGCGCCATGGTGTACGGCGCCGCCATGGGTTCGTTCGCCGTCGAAGCGTTCGGGATTCAGGGACTCGCACACGTCACGAGCGCCGACGTGCGGGCCCGCGTGCGCGCCTTCAAGGACCTGGTGCACTTCGACGTCGACGAGGACCCCGTGCCGTGACCGACCGCTACGCGGCGGCCGGCGTCAACCTCGACGCCGCGGAAGAGGCAAAGCGACGCATCGCGGCGCTGGTGCGCACGGCGCGCACGCCGCTCGCGCTCGGCGAGATCGGCGCGTTCGGCGGCATGGTGCGAGTCCCAGCCGGCTACGAGCGCCCGGTGCTCGTCCTCTCGACCGACGGCGTGGGGACGAAGGTGCTGGTCGCCCTGCGCGCCGGGATCCACGATACGGTGGGCGAGGATCTCGTGAATCACTGCGTGAACGACATCCTCGTGCACGGCGCCAAGCCGCTCGCGTTCCTGGATTACCTCGCCACCGGGCAGCTTGACCCCGACATCGCGGCCGCGATCGTGACCGGCGTGGCACGCGGTTGCCGCGCCCATGAGATGACGCTCGCGGGCGGTGAGACCGCTCAGCTGCCCGATCTGTATCAACCGGGCCACTACGACCTCGCGGGAACGATCGTCGGCGTGGTGGAGGAGCGCGCCGCGTTGCACGGCGACCGCGTGCGCCCGGGTGACGTGTTGATCGGTTACGCGTCGAACGGACTGCACACCAACGGCTACACGCTCGCACGCCGGGTCGTGTTCGACACGCTGGGGCTCGACGTGGACGACGAGTTCCCCGACACCGGCCGCACGGTGGCGCAGGTGTTGCTCGACGTCCACAGGAGCTACGCGGCGGCGCTCACCCCCATGCTCGCCCGCCTCCACGCCTTGGCCCACATCACGGGCGGCGGCATCGCCGGGAATCTGGTGCGGGCGCTGGCGGAAGGGTGCGAGGCCGTCGTCGAAACCCGCGCGTGGCCCTGGCCCCGAGTATTCCGCGTGCTGATGCGCGCCGGCGGCGTGTCGCTCGGAGAGATGCGGCGCGTGTTCAATCTGGGAATCGGGATGATCGCGGTCGCGGGGCGCGACGACCTGGAAGCCACGATTGCCGCCGCGCAGCGCGCCGGCGTCGCGGCGTGGCTGATCGGTGAAGTGCGCCCCGGGACGCGGGGCGTGAGATTCGCGGAGCGGTGACGCTCGCTTCCAGGACACCCCGGCCACGGCGACCAGCACCCAGACCGTTACCCTCGACCTGAGCAATACCCGCGAGGTATTGTTTCTCCATGCGGGCCTGAGTGTCGCCCTGTTCGAGCGTGTGGGCGAGGTCGGCGAGCAGACCGGCAAGGGCCACCGGCTCACGACCAACTTTTCGGGGTTCGATCCCAAGGCGGGGCACGTCTGTGGAGGCATCGGCGTCCGGTTCGGGTTCTGAACCGTCGCCCGAACGGGCGGCGATGGAACGCGCCCTCGACCTCGCGCGCCGGGGTTGGGGGCGCGTGGCGCCGAATCCGCTCGTCGGGGCCGTCCTGCTCGCGGGGGACCAGGTGGTGGGGGAAGGCTACCACGCGGAATACGGCGGCCCACATGCCGAGGTGGTGGCCCTCGAGGCGGCGGGGAAGCGGGCCCGGGGCGCGACCCTGGTCGTGAACCTCGAGCCGTGCGCCCACCACGGCAAGACACCACCCTGCACCGACGCGATCGCGCGCGCGGGCATCGCGCGCGTCGTGGCGGCGATCCGCGACCCCGACCCCGACGCGCAGGGTGGCGCGGGCGTGCTCCGCGGCCGCGGCGTGACCGTCTCGATCGGCTTGCTCGCCGAGGCGGGAGCCGCCCTCAACGCCCCGTTCCTGTTCGCGCGCCAGCAGAAGGAGCGCCCGTTCGTCGCGCTCAAGCTCGCGACCTCGATCGACGGCCGCATCGCCGACGCGGCGGGCAGCTCGCGCTGGGTGTCGGGGGAAGCGGCGCGCGAGTACGTGCAGTGGCTGCGCGCCGGGTTCGACGCCATCGCGGTCGGAGGCACGACCGCGCTGCGGGACAACCCGCAGCTCACGGTGCGCGGCGCGGTGACGCCGCGCAAGCCGCCGGTGCGCGTGGTATTCGATCGTCGCGCCATGCTCAACCAGACCGCGGACCTGGTGCGCACCGCCCCCGACGTCCCGACTTGGGTCATGGCGTCCCCCGACGCGCCAACCGCGAGCGTGGCGCTGCTCGAGCGGAGCGGCGTGCGCGTGTTCCGCCCCAGCTCGCTCCCCGACGGCCTCCGGATGCTGCGCGAGGCGGGGATCGAGTCGGTACTGTGCGAAGGGGGCGGCGCGCTCGGCGCCCGGCTGTTCGCCGACGGCCTGGTGGATCGCCTGTACTGGGTCCAGGCGCCCGTCTGGCTCGGCGAGGCCGCCGTTCCGGCCTTTCCCGGAGTGGCGGCGGCGCCCCTCGCGGCCGCGCCACGCTGGGTGCCCGTGGAGCGCCGTGCCCTGGGCCCGGATACATTACTGGTATTGGACCAGCGGATATGTTTACCGGGATCGTGAGCGCCGTGGGGCGAGTCGCCCGCGCGGCGCGGAGTCCGGGGAACGGGACCCGGGCGGCGGGCCTCACCCTGACGATCCGGGCGCCGTACAAGGGGCTCAAGCCGGGGGAGAGCATCGCCGTCAACGGCGCGTGCCTCACGGTCGAGCGGGTCGTGAAAGGCGGGTTCCAGGCCCACGTGGTCGAGACGACCGAGGGCCGGACGCTGTTCGGGGAGTACCGGGTCGGACGGCGCGTGAACCTGGAGCGCGCGCTGCGCGCCACCGATCGGCTGGGTGGCCACCTCGTGCAGGGCCACGTGGACGGCGTGGCGGTGGTGGCGCGGGCTGAGCAACAGGCCGATGCGTGGGTGTATGACCTGCGGGTGCCGTCCGCGGTGCGCGAGGTCGCGATCCCGCACGGGGCGATTACGGTGGACGGCGTGAGTCTCACCGTCAACGCCGTCCCCGGACCGGACACGGTGCAGATCTCGTTGATCCCGTTCACGCGTGGGCACACGACCCTCGGCACCCTGCAGGTCGGCGACCGCGTTCACGTCGAGGGCGACGTATTCGGGAAGTACGTGAGGCAACTATGCCGTACGCCAACATAGAGCAGGCGATCGCGGACATCCGGGCCGGCAAGCTGGTGATTGTGGCCGACGACGTAAGCCGCGAGAACGAGGGGGACCTGGTCGGCGCCGCCGAGAAGGTCACCCCCGAGATGGTCAACTTCATGGCGACGCACGGGCGCGGACTCATCTGCCTCCCGCTCATGCCCGAGCGCTGCCAAGCACTGGGCCTGACCCAGATGGCCGAGCACAACACCGAGGCGCACGAGACGGCGTTCACCGTATCGATCGACGCGGCCGCCCGCTTCGGCGTCACGACCGGAATTTCCGCCGCCGACCGCGCGCGGACGATCCGCGTCGCCATCGACCCGGCGAGCGTGCCGGCGGACCTGCGGCGTCCGGGGCACGTGTTCCCGCTGCGGGCCCGGCCCGGCGGCGTGCTGCAGCGGGTCGGCCAGACGGAAGCGAGCCTCGACTTGGCACGCCTCGCCGGGCTCTACCCCGCCGGCGTGATCTGCGAAATCCTCAACGCCGACGGCTCGATGGCGCGGCGAGCGGACCTGGAGCAGTTCGCTACGCGCCACGGGCTCACGTTCATCACGGTCGCGGAGCTCGTGGCCTATCGACTGGCGCACGAGCGGCTGGTGCACCGCGTGGCCGAGGCCCGCTTGCCCACGCCGTATGGGGAGTTCCGGATCCTGGGCTATCGGAACGACGTCGACGCGGCCGAGCACGTGGCCCTGGTGTACGGCGACGTGCGCCACCAGGGCGCCGTGCTGGTGCGGATGCACTCCAAGTGCATGACCGGCGACGTGTTCGGCTCGGGACGCTGCGACTGCGGCTGGCAGCTCCACTCGGCGATGCGCATGATCGCGACCGCCGGCCGCGGCGTGGTGGTCTACCTCGATCAGGAAGGCCGCGGGATCGGCCTCTTGAACAAGCTCAAGGCGTACGAGCTCCAGGACGCCGGCCACGACACGGTCGAGGCGAATCGCGAGCTCGGCTTCAAACCCGACCTGCGCAACTACGGCATCGGAGCGCAGATCCTGCTCGACTTGGGGCTCTCCTCGATCCGCGTGCTCACCAACAACCCGATGAAGCTCGTGGGCCTCGAGGGCTACGGCCTCGAGATCGTCGAGCGCGTCCCCATCGTCATGACGCCG
>WNFJ01155225.1_pt2 | contig 47649 bp, 37 predicted proteins | sample 5400461 | NCBI WGS metagenome assembly WNFJ01 (sample SAMN13153349, study PRJNA577476) | soil metagenome | isolation source: 115 cm saprolite on Douglas fir-dominated hillslope | place: USA:California | collected 2013-09-17
CACTGCGGCCACTGCGGCCACTCCGGCCGCGCGCCGGACGGAGCACGCGGTGTCATGGTCGGTGATTGCGGGGAGTCCGTAATGGCTGTTGCGGCCCCGGCTCGGTCACGCCACCCTCAGCGGCGCCCCAAACCGGCCAGCATCATCCCGCCGACCTCACGAAGTCCCTCGAACAGAGCCGCACTCGCGGCCCATCGGTGTTGCTCTGACGGGGGGCGACCCAGGGAATCCCCGCTGTGGTGCGGGCGGCGCCGCGCGGCAGCCGTTCGGGATCTGACCGGTGTTCGCGCTGGATCGGCGGGGGCCCGCGCGTCAGCTGGGGGCTGGCCCGGCGGCTGCTTGCAGTGGCGGGTAGCCGACGTAGTTCTCCGCGAGCGTCGTCGCGGCCGCTCGCGACGTGGTGACGTAGCGAAGCGCGGAAAGCTGCAACTGCCGCTCCATCGGGCCCGCGCCCGGGGTCGAGTGCAGCATCGTGGTCATCCACCAGGAGAAATGGGTGGCCCGCCAGACCCGGTTCAGGCAGGTGTCCGAGTAGGCGCGGGCCAGCTCGGTGCGCCCGCCCTTGAGCATGCTGGCCAGCGCCCCGGCGAGCACGGCCACGTCGGCGATGGCGAGGTTCAGGCCCTTGGCGCCCGTCGGCGGCACGATGTGCGCGGCGTCGCCGGCCAGGAACAGCCGGCCGTAACGCATCGGTGCGCTGACGAAGCTGCGCATCGGAGTGATGCCCTTGTCGAGCACCGGGCCCTCCTTGAGCTCCCACCCGGGGAGCGCGAAGCGCTTGCTCAGCTCCGCCCAGATGCGCTCGTCCGGCCAGTCGGCGATGTCCTCGTCCGGCACCACCTGCAGGTAGAGCCGGCTGATCTGCGGGCCCCGCATGCTGTGCAGCGCGAAGCCGTCCGCGTGATGGCAGTAGATCAGCTCGTCCGTCGAGGGCGGGACGCCGGCCAGGATGCCCAGCCACGCGTACGGGTAGCTGGTCTCGTACACGGTCAGCAGGCGATCGGGGATGGCCGCCCGGCAGATGCCGTGAAAGCCGTCGCACCCGGCGATCACGTCACACCTGGCCTCGTGCCTGACGCCGCCGCGGTCGGTGTACCGCAGCACCGGCCGATCGGTGTCCAGGTCGGCGACCTCGGTGTCGCTGACCTCGAACTCGATCGCCGCATGTGCCGCGAGCCGCGCCGCGATCAGGTCTTTGACGACCTCGGTCTGCGCGTACACGGTCACGGCGGCACCGCCGGCCAGGCCGCGGAAGTCGATGCGGCGGCGCTGCCCGGCGAACTGCAGGTAGATGCCGCCGTGTTCGAGTCCTTCGCGGTCGAGCCTGCCGCCGAGGCCGGCCGCGCGGAGCACGGCCGCGCTGCCCGCCTCGAGCACGCCGGCCCGCTGCCGCGCCTCGCAGTAGGCGCGGCTGCGCGTCTCCACCACGATCGAGTCGACACCGCGCAGCGCGAGCAGGTGCGAGAGCAGCAGGCCGGCCGGGCCCGCACCGACGATCCCTACCTGGGTGCGCATGGCATGGACCGTACTCGCCGCGGTGACCAGATCTTGGCCCGCCTAGAACGAAGTTTGACGCAGGCCAGACTCACTGCCTAATGTTCGCCTTTAGCACTTTTGTTCGCTTTACGAACGTTCTGATGAGTTGAGGGGCCCGCGTGCCCACCAAGCGGATCATGACGGTCGCGATCAGCGTCGGGACGCGGTTCCCCGCCTACGCACCGCGCGTCTCATCGAGCACGACCTGTGCCGCGCCGGTGCCCTGCTGACCCGTCCGTCACCGTAGCCGCCGCGTGCCACCCTGGCGGCACGTGCGCCGACCCGGTAGCTTGGTGCTATGCGGACGGTATCCAAGCTCCTGTGGTGGCGTCGCGGTTATGGCGGCGCCCGTTCGCGTATCTGAACTTACCTGTCAGCGACCGCCCGGACCGGCGGCCGCTGCACGCGCCTCCGCCGGGTTCCGGGCCTTAGCACGGAGAGGCCGAGGTGGACCCGACCTTTCAGCCAGCAGGCCAACGAGAGTTCGTCACCGCCAGCGGTGTGCGGGTCACCAGGCTCGCGCAACCGTTCGACCCGGAGCTCATGGGGGAGATCGCGGCCGCCGTCGACCGGCGCCGCGGCGGCGTGCTCAGCTCCGGCATGGAGTATCCGGGCCGGTACAGCCGCTGGCACATGGCTTATGTGGACCCGTGCATCGAGGTCGTCGCGCATGGCCAGGTCATCACCGCGCGCGCGCTCAACGACCGGGGCCTGGTTCTGCTGCCGGTCGTCGAGGCCGCGTTCATGCGGGCCGGCACCCCGCTCGGGCCAGGCGGCGCACCCGCGGCGGGTGCCTTTTCCGGTCGCGGCGCCGGGCACGTGGCGGTCCAGATACCGCAGCCCCAGGGCGTGATCCCGGAGGAGGAACGCTCGCGCCGCCCGACGGTCTTCTCCGCGCTGCGCGAGGTCGCCGCCGCGCTGCGGTCCGATGACCCGAACCTCGGCCTGTACGGTGCGTTCGGCTACGACCTGGCGTTTCAGTTCGAACCGGTGACGCTGCGCCACCAGCGGCCCGACAGCCAGCGCGATCTGGTCCTGCACCTGCCCGACGAGCTCTACCTGGTCGACAGGAAGCGGGAGACGGCGGTCCGTTACTCCTACGACTTCGAGTACGGGCCTGACGGCGGGCCAGGCACCCGCGGCCGGGGCGCGACCGGCCGGTGCACCAACGGGCTGCCGCGCGCGACGCCGCCGACGCCACCATCCACGCGGCCGCCCGCGGCCCTCCCGCCGCCCCCGGTCACCGGGAGCTACGCGCGCATCGTGGCGGAGGCCAGGCGGCGGTTCATCCGCGGCGACCTGTTCGAGGTGGTACCGAGCCAGGTGTTCCACCACGCGTGTGAGTCACCGTCCGCCTTCTACGAGCGGCTTCGCCGCCGCAACCCTGCGCCGTACGAGTTCTTCTTCAACCTCGGCGAGGGTGAGTACCTGGTCGGGGCGTCGCCGGAGATGTTCGTCAGGGTCACGGGCGACCGGGTGGAGACGTGCCCGATCTCCGGGACGATAGCTCGCGGCGCCGACCCGCTCGAGGATTCGGCGAACATCCTGACGCTGCTCAGCTCGCCCAAGGAAGAGTCCGAGCTGACCATGTGCACCGACGTGGACCGCAACGACAAGGCGCGGGTCTGCGTGCCGGGCAGCGTCAAGGTGATCGGCCGCCGCCAGATCGAGATGTACAGCAGGCTCATCCACACCGTCGACCACATCGAGGGGCGTCTGCGCCCCGGCTACGACGCGCTCGACGCGTTCCTCACGCACATGTGGGCGGTCACGGTGACGGGGGCACCGAAGCCGTGGGCGATGCAGTTCATCGAGGACCACGAGGCGCAGCCGAGGCGCTGGTACGGCGGCGCGGTGGGCAAGATCGGCTTCGACGGCTCGCTGAACACCGGTCTCACCCTGCGGACCGCGCACATCACCGGCGGGATCGCCGCCGTCCGCGCCGGCGCGACGCTGCTGTTCGACTCCGACCCGCAGGCCGAGGAGCGGGAGACGGAACTGAAGGCGCGCGCGCTGCTCGAGACGCTCGCCGCCGTCGCGGCGACGCATGCCACTGCGGGGGGTCCGGGGGGGCGCCCCCAAGCAGATCCTGAACGGCTGCCGCCGCCTGGCACTGATCCCGTGGCCCTCCCCGGCCTGCCCGGTGACGGCGTGACCGTGCTGCTTGTCGATCACCAGGATTCGTTCGTCAACACACTGGCCGACTACTTCAGGCAGCAGGGCGCCCGGGTGACCACGATGCGGGCCGGCTTCGAGCCGGCGCTGCTCGACGCGATCGGCCCCGATCTGGTCGTGCTTTCGCCGGGACCTGGGTGGCCCTCCGACTTCGGCTGCGACGCGCTGCTCAAGGAACTCGACGCCCGCGACCTCGCCGCGTTCGGGGTGTGCCTTGGCCAGCAGGCGATGGTGGAGCACGCCGGCGGGACGCTCGGGCTGCTGCCAAGGCCGGTGCACGGCAAGCCGGGCCGGGTACGGCAGTCCTCGCCGCGTGGCCGGCTGCTCGCGGGCCTGCCAGAAGAGTTCACCGCGGCCAGGTACCACTCGGTACACGCGCGGGCCGACCAGGTGCGGGGCGGGTTCGCGGTGACCGCGGCGACCTCGGACGGCGCGGTCATGGCGATCGAGAACCCGGCCGCGGGCAGGTGGGCGGTGCAGTTCCACCCGGAGTCGATACTGACCACCGAGGGCCGGGCCGGGCACCAGGTCATCGCGAACGTCCTGCGGCTGTGCCGTGCGCGGTTGTCGGCCCCACCTGGTTAGCTGGTCACCGCCACACCGATTGGGGGGTCCGCACCATGAAGAGCGTCGAACCGGAGATCTTCCTCGTGAGCCGGCCACGGCTCGACTACGGGGCGATCGCGAGCTACCTGCGGGAAGTGGGCGGTGAAGGCTGGCTGGAGCGTCTCGACCGGGGCACCTTGGACGGCGCGCTCGACAACGACGCGCAGAACCTCGCCGAGTTCGCGGGCAAGCTCTGCTACCGGTCGTGGGAGCCCGGGCTGAACCCCAACGTCCGGAAGGTCCGCACCGACCAGGCGAAATACCTGGAGAACATCCTGTCGATGGCGCACGGTTCTGTGCTCGAGCACGTGAGTTTCACCTTCGTGCTGCACAACTGCAGCCGGGTCCTCACCCACGAACTCGTGCGCCACCGGCCGGGTACGGCCATCTCGCAGGAGTCGCTCCGCTTCGTCCGGCTCGCGGACATACCGTTCTGGTTCCCCGACTGGGCGCGCCAGGACACGGAACTGATGAAGCGGGCGACAGCCGTTCTGGAGCAGCTTGAGGAGTTCCAGGCCTGGATGGCGAACCATTTCGGCCTGGACGAGGACGGCGTGCCGTTCCACGAGAAGAAGCACAAGACGTCGTTCATGCGCCGGTTCGCTCCTGACGGGGTCGCCACCGGCCTGCTGTGGACCGCGAACATCCGCGCGCTGCGGCACACGATCGAGGCGAGGACCGATCCGGGGGCCGAGGAGGAGATCCGGCTCGTGTTCGGCCGGATCGGCGAGCTGATGCGGGCCGAAGCGCCCGCGCTGTTCGGCGACTACGTGGTCACCGACGGCGCGTGGATTCCCCGGTGGCGCAAGGTCTGAGCGGGCCCTGGGCCTGAGCGGGCCCTGGGCCTGAGCGGGCCCTGGGCCTGAGCGGCGCTGCACCTCACTCGTCCGTACCCGCCGGGTCGTTATGGATGCGCGTGACTGGAGTTCCCATGGCGGTCAGGACCTCCGTCGTTTTGCGAACCATGCGGGCCGGGCCGCTGACGTACACGTCATGGTCGGGCCGCGGTGTATACCGCCCGACAACGTCGGGGAGCGTGCCGCACAAGCCGCCGAATTCCGGCTCGTCAGACACGACCGGGATAACCGTGAGCGCCGGATGGCCCGATTCCATCCTGCGCAGGGCCCGCAGGTCGTAGAGACCGGTTTCGCGGCGCGCACCGAAAAAGAGGTAGATATTGCGCCGCACGCCCTCCGGGCCGGCCCTGCTGTCGGCGATCAGCTGCTCGACAATCGCCTTGATCGGGGCGAGACCGGTGCCGCCCGCGACGCACAGCACGTCCCGGCCCGATCCGGTGTCGGCGGTCATTGTGCCGGCCGCGGGCCCGAGCAGGAGCATGTCACCGGGCTCGGTATGGTGAACGAGGGCGCGGCTGACCCAGCCACCTGGAACCGCGCGCACATGAAACCGGAGCACACCGCCGGTGGCCGGCGCGTTCGCGATCGAAAATCTTCGCCATATTCGTGGCCAGCGGGTGCATTGCACGCTCACGTACTGGCCCGCGCGGTAGGGCAACGGCTGGCTCGGCAGCACGGACAGGACGGCCACGTCCGGCCCGCGCCGGTCGTGGCCGACCACCTCGCCAACCCACCAGGGCGGCGCGCCCGCCGCGTCGTCCTCGGCTGCCTTGATCATGACCCGCGAGATCTGGCCGAGGGTGGCTTGCCAGGCGTCCTGCATCTCGGTCGTCCACGCATCGGCCAGGAACACTCTGATCGTGGCCATGAACGCGTCGCAGACAGCGGGGTAGTGCTCGGCGACGACGCCGAACTTCCGGTGATCGCGGCCGAGCGCCGTGAGGTGCGCATCGAGGGCGGGCGGGCAGTCAAGGCTCCAGATCGTGCGGGTAATCGCGCGCAACAGCCGGCCGGCGTGGCCGTCCATCGAGGCGGGGAACATGCCACGCAATTGTGGGCTGTCGGCAAATAGGCGGCCATGAAAATACATTATGAACTGTCCGGCGACAGGTTCTATGCGCGCGAAACACTCCTTTATAAGCCGCAGGTCCGCAGCCAGTGGGTTATCCATCGTGCTGGGCAGGCCAATTACCGGCGGGCGGTCCGGCGGATTCTTATCGGTATCTTCCGCCAGCGGAATTACTGCCACGGATGCCGCACCCCCGGTGTCCGGCGAGCCAGCACCCTGGCCACCGATCCGCACGCTCGCCACTGGTCAAGTGTCGCACTCATGTTAGGTGATCACAACCTATTGCCTGATAAGCGGACCAAGCGCACGGTGCGTAACTACGGTCCCGTGCAATCGCTCATGCATCTGCAATTGCATTACGATCATTTTTAGTACTATTCTGCTACTAAGCTGGCCACCAGAACGGCCCGGTGCGGGCCAGACTCGGCCAGTGGTAGGCGTTTTGATGCGAGCGGATCCGCTGCCTTCCCAATATTGACTTGCGGGTAACCACTTCGTGCGCAAGAACTGCGCCAGGCGCACCGCCGGGCCGGCGTCGGCAAAGTGATAACGCTGGGTTAGGAACAGCCGCCATTGGGGCAAGCCGTGACGCTTTCGACGCCGGCGGCGCGATGCCGGCCGGCGGCCCGGTGCGCCGGCGAGACGGGTGCCATCCGGCGGAGCGGCGCCGCGCGAGACCAGCGCCACCGGGCGGAGTGGTGCCAGCCGGCGGAGCCGTTCGGGACAGGGGCCGGCCACCCGTTTACGGTGACCGTGCACGGCCGCGGCGTAGCGTGCCGCGATAATCGCTTTCCGTGACGAGACCGGCGTCCGCCTGGATTTCAGGCAGCCGATTAAGCCAGGTCGCACCCGCGTCAGGGGGGCGATGCACCATCATGGGGAAGGATGTTTTATCGCGATCTCTGGGAGGCCGCCAAGCGACGGCGTGCGATGGGCGACGGGGCGTCTGAGTCCTGATCGTGTCGTGCGAGGTCTGCCCGGCTGGCCGCGAAGCCGGGAGCCAGTGTCCGCACCGGGCAGCAGCGCCGGCCACGCGGCATGACACGCCGGGTTACGCGGGCCGGTGGTGTCGTCCGGCGGCAAGCCAGGGAATCCCGGGCCGTCGCGTGCGTCCCGGAAACAGGGTTGCAGGAGGATGCACGAGGATGGAGCCCCGCCCGCTGATCGGCATAACGAGCCATCTCGAACCCGCACGCTGGGGAGACTGGGTCCGGGAGGCCGTGGTGTCCCCAGCCAGTTATGCGCGGGCTGTGCACCGGGCCGGCGGGGTCCCCGTCGTGCTGCCGCCGATCCCAGGCAACGGGGTCGTGGATCTCGTGCGCGGTCTCGGCGGGCTGATCCTTTCCGCGGGCAGTGACGTGGACCCGCACGTGTACGGCGAGCAGCCGCACGAGCGGACGAGCGATCCGGACTCACGCAGAGACAGGTTCGAGGTCTCCCTCATCCGCGTCGCGATCGAGGCCAAGCTGCCGTTCCTGGCGATCTGCCGGGGCATGCAGGTGCTGAACGTGGCACTCGGCGGCTCCTTGATCCAGCATCTGCCCGCGGAGGTTGGGCACGACCGGCACGCGCCCGGCCCGGGTGCCCCGGGCAGCCACGGCGTCCGGATCAGTGGCGACGGCAAGCTGGGCGGCATTCTCGGCACCACGGCCGCGGTGACCGCGAGCCATCACCAGGCCGTGCGGAGGCTGGGCGATGGGCTCGTCCCGGTCGCGTGGGCAGACGACCAGGTCGTCGAGGGTGTCGAACTCCACGGGCACCCGTTCGGCATCGGCGTGCAATGGCGTCCTGAAGACAGCGACGACCTGCGCCTCTTTACCGCCCTCGTCAACGCCGCCGCGCACCAAATCTCGGTCCGCCCGATCGCCGCCCCGAACGGCACCCCCGCTCCCGCCGCCGCTCCCGCTCCGGTGAGCCAGCCCGCCGGCCACGGCCGGCGCCGCTGGCGCGCGTGACACCGCAATCCGCGCAGCGCTGACCCCCGTGCTGCGCGGCATGCTCGTGGTGCGCTCTTCAGCCTGATCTCCAGGCGGCGGCGAACGAAAGTTTCCGCCAGGAAACGGTGGCCCGCGGAAAACGGTGCCGGTCTGCAGGACAGACGGGAGACCTCATGACGGGGCAGTTGACGAACAGCGAGAGCGCCGCCGAGCGCGATCTGGTGGCGATGCTCACCACGGCGCAGAAGATCCGCCTGCTGACCGGCGAGGACGCCTGGTCGTCGCGTGCCGACCCAGTTATCGGATTGCGGTCGGTGGTGCTGTCCGACGGTCCTGCCGGCGTGCGCGGCGTGCGGCTCGACGCCAGCGACCCGTCCTCGTCGCTGCCGTGCCCGGTGGCGCTGGGCGCGACATGGGACGAAGACCTCGTACGCGAAGTGGCGGGCGCGCTCGGCCGCGAGGCCCGTGGCAAGGGCGTGGGCATCCTGCTCGCCCCCACCATCAACATCGTCAGGACCCCGCTGGCCGGCCGGGGTTTCGAGTGCTTCTCCGAGGACCCGGTGCTCACCGCCCGGATGGCCGTCGGCTACGTGCGGGGCCTGCAGCACGCGGGCGTGGGCGCGACCGCCAAGCACTACGTCGGCAACGACTCGGAAACCGGGCGCCGGACCTACGACGCGCGCATCCCCGAGCACGTGCTGCGCGAACTGTACCTGGTGCCGTTCGAGGCGTGCGTCACCGAGGCGGACGTGGCCATGGTGATGGCCGCGTACAACTCGGTCAACGGCGCGACCATGACCGCGAACGCCCCGCTGCTGCGCGGCGTGCTCAAGGGCGAGTGGGGTTTCACCGGCGTGGTGGTCTCCGACTGGCGCGCCGCGAGGACCACGGCGGCCAGCGCGCTCGCCGGGCTCGACCTCGTCATGCCAGGACCCGGCGGGCCGTGGGGTGACCGGCTGGTCGCCGCGGTCGAGGCGGGCGAGGTTCCCGAGGCGGAGATCGACGACAAGCTGACACGCCTGCTGCGCATCGCGCGGCGGGTCGGCGCGCTCGAAGCGCCGCCGGGCGACGGCCAGCCGGCCGGCGGTGGCGCGGCCCAGGATCAGGGCAACGGCCAGGCACCCGAACGGCTGCCGCAGGAAACCGCCTCCGGCTCCGCGGCCCGGCCAGGCTCGCCGGGCCCGGCCGCGGGCGGCGCGGTGCCTGGCGCGGCGTCGCCGGTCGATCCCGCGTTGCTGCGGCGCGCCGCCGCCAGGTCCTTCGTGCTGCTCCGCAACGAGCGGGGGGTGCTGCCGCTCGACTCGGGCGCGCTGCGAAGCGTCGCCGTCATCGGGCCCAACGCGACGCACCCGCAGACCCAGGGAGGGGGCAGCGTCCGGGTGCTTGCCTTCGACGGGCGCACTCCCGCTGACGCGCTGCGTGCCGCGCTCGACGGCTCGGCGCCACCGGGCACGGCGCGAGACGCGGCGGGTGCGGGTGGCACCGCCCGCGTGCACGTGCACGAAGGCTGCCGCACCTGGGCCACGGTCCCGGTGCCTGGCGCGGGCACCCTGCGTGACCCGGTCAGCGGTGCGAGCGGTCTGCGCTTCGAGGCCCGCGCGGCGGACGGCCGGATGATCTACGACGAACGGCATCCGGGCAGCGTTGTCACCTGGTGGGACGGCCTGCCCAGGGAGGTGTACAAATCCGGTGCGACCATGATCATGCGCGCCATTTACCGCGCCGCCTCCAGTGGGCGGCACGTGATCGGCGCCGCTGGCGTCGGCGCGATGCGCGTTGACGTAGGCGGCGTCAGGGCGGCCGAGGCGAGCTCACTGCAGCCGGCCGAGTTCGTGGAGGTCTTCTCCCGCCCGCCGGAGATCCGGCTGCCTGTCGAATTGCGCGCCGGCCAGGAGGTGGAGGTCCGCCTTGAGCACGAGCCCGACCGCCGTGGTGGCGCCGTTTTCGTCACGATGCGGCTGGGGATCGCGCCTGAGCCGGACGAGGAGGACCTGCTCGCCGAGGCCGCCGAGGCGGCACGGACCGCGGACGTGGCGGTCGTCGTGGTCGGCTCGGCCGACGCGACGGAAAGCGAGGGCTACGACCGGGAGACGCTGGCGCTGCCTGGCCGCCAGGACGAGCTTGTCAGCAGGATCGCCGCGGTCAACCCGGACACGGTCGTGGTGGTCAACTCCGGCATGCCCGTGCGGATGCCGTGGATCGAGCAGGTCGCCGCGGCCGTCTGCATCTGGCTGCCCGGCCAGGCCGGGGGTGACGCGCTCGCCGACGTCCTGCTCGGCCGCGCCGAGCCGGGCGGCAGGCTGCCCGTCACGCTGCCGCGCCGCGAAGCCGACGCCCCGGTGCTGCACGCCTTCCCGAAGGGCAGCGAGCTGCCCTACAGCGAGGGACTGCTCGTCGGCTACCGCGGTTACGACCGGGCGGGCAACGAGCCGCTGTTCTGCTTCGGCCACGGGCTCGGGTACACCGACTGGGAGTACGAGTCGGTGCACGCCGCCGCCGGGCACCTGGCCGCCGGTCAGGATCTCGAGTTGACCGCGCGGGTCCGCAACGGCGGCGGGCGGACGGGCCGCGAGATCGTGCAGGTCTATCTCGAAGACCACGGTGACGACCCGAACAGGCCCCTGCGCGCGCTCGCGGCGTTCGCGCCGGTCGCCGCCGAGCCTGGGGGCAGCGCCGAGGTGCGCCTGAAGGTGCCCGCGCGCGCGTTCGCCCGCTACGGCGAGGCCGCGGGCCAGTGGGTGTGGCCACCGGGCGACTACACGCTCCATGTCGGCCGCTCCTCGCGGGACCTGCGCCTGCACGTGCCCGTCACGGTGAAATAAGCCGGCCGCGCCAGTGCCCGCGCGCCGCACGGGCACGGCCCCGATGCGGCCCGCCCTGTCCGCGGCCGCGCCGGCCGGTGGGGGAGTGTCCCGTGCCTGAGCGGCGACCGTCATGATGACCGGCGACGGCGCCCCCGGCGAGCGCGCCAGGCGGCGGCCGGCCGCGCGGCGCTACCGTAGACCGTCACGGCGGGCGCCCGGTGCAGACGAGTGCCACGCCCGGCACGAACGGGCCGGGCTGACCGCGCCCGCCCGGCGCCAGCGGCTGGAGGATCCGCGTGATCGACGGATACGAGCGGTACGAGCGGCTGCGGATCGACTGGGCGGACGAGGGCGTGCTCCGGGTGACGATGAGCGCACCAGGCAGGCTCAACGCGGTTGACGCGGCCGCCCACGGTGAACTGGCCGAGATCTGGCGGGACGCCGACCGCGACGACCGGGTCCGCGCGGTGCTCGTGCGCGGCGAGGGCGCCGCGTTCTCGGCGGGTGGGGATCTTGCGATGATCGAGCAGATGATCGACGACTACCAGGTCCGCGCGCGGGTGCTCGGCGAGGCCCGTGACATCGTCTACAACCTGGTCAACTGCGCCAAGCCGGTGGTCAGCGCCATGCAGGGACCGGCGGTAGGCGCGGGTCTCGCGGTCGGCCTGCTCGCCGACGTATCGGTCGCGGGCCGCAGCGCGCGGATCATCGATGGCCATACCCGTCTGGGTGTGGTGGCCGGCGACCACTCGGCGCTCGTGTGGCCGCTGCTGTGCGGTCTCGCCAAGGCCAAGTACTATCTGCTGCTTTGCGAGCCGCTTTCCGGCGCGGAGGCCGAGCGGATCGGCCTGGTGAGCGTCTGCGTGGACGACGACCTGGTGCACGAGGAGGCGCTGCGCATCGCGCGCAGGCTCGCGGCCGGCTCGGCCGGCGCGATCAGGTGGACCAAATACGCACTGAACAACTGGCTGCGGCAGGCCGGCCCGGCCTTCGACGCGTCGCTCGCCCTCGAGTTCTTCCAGTTCGCCGGCCCCGACATCCGCGAAGGCATTCGCGCCCTACGAGAAAAACGCGACCCAAAACACGGCGACCCCCCCACCCCCTGACTTTCCTCTACAAGTCCCACCCGTCCAGGGGGCGCTGCCCTATGAGCGGGGTAGCCCGAGGTTGTGCGTGGCGATGTGGGCCAGGATCAGTTCCTCGGCCACCGGGGCGACCCGGCCGATCCTCGCGTCACGGAACATCCGGGCGACCGGGTACTCCAGCGAGTACGCCATCCCGCCGAACGTCTGGAACGCGCGGTCGGCCGCCTCCCACGACGCCTGCGCGGCGGTGAGCTTGGCGATGTTGGCCTCCGTGCCGCACGGCTCCTTGCGGTCGAACAGCCAGGCCGCCTTGTAGGTCATGAGCCTGGCGAGTTCGGTCTTGGCCTTGATCTGCGCGAGCGGGAAGGCGATCGCCTGGTTCGCGCCGATTGGCCGGCCGAAGACCACCCGCTTGCGCGCGTAGTCGCACGTCACCTCCAGCGCGGCGTCGGCGCCGCCGACCGCGCTCGCGGCGACGATGATCCGCTCGGGGTTGAGGATGTCCCAGAGCACGGCGAAACCCTGATCCACCTCGCCGAGCACCCGGTGCGCAGGCACCCGGACATCGTCGAGGAACACCATGTTCGACGGAATCGTGTTCGAGCCGAGCTTGGGGATCGGCTGGTAGGTGAGCGTGCCCGCGGCGGCAGCCTCCTTGACGTCCACGAGCAGCACGGTGAAGCCGCTGGTCCGGGGCTTCGCCTCGGCAGCCGGGACTGTCCTGGTCACGAGCAGCATGTAGTCCGCGCGCTGCACGCCGGAGATCCAGATCTTCTGGCCGCGGACCAGGAAGTCGGAGCCGTCCCTGCGGGCGTGCGTGGTGATCTGGAGGGAATCGCTGCCCGCGTCGGGCTCGGTGATCGCGAAACACGTCTCGAGTTCGCCTGCGGCGAGCCTCGGGAGCAGCTCGCGCTGCTGCTCCTCGGTGCCGTGCCGGGTGATGGTGAGCGCGCCGAAGCCGGGGGTGAGCAGGTAGATGAAGGAGGCGCCCGACCCGGCTCCCGACGCGGAAAGGGTCTCCGTGGCCACGGCGAGCTCGAGCAGGCCCTGGCCGCCCCCGCCGTACTCGCCCGGCACGCACAGCCCGAGCCAGCCACCCTTGGCCAGCTCGGCCCACACCTCTTCCGGCCACCGTTTGTCCTTGTCGCACTGGTCCCAGTAGCCGCGGTCATAGCGCGCCCCGATCTCAGCGACGCCCTCGCGCACGGCGGCAGCCGTCTCCGGCAGGTTGAAGTCCATGCTGTGCCTTCCTCACGGGTCTTCGCGACGACGTTCCGCCCCGGCCCCGGCTGGACCCGCCACCAGGCCACCGCGACCGTGTTCGCCCGACCGTGTCCGCCCGACCGTTTTCACCCTAACCGAACGCGATTCGGTCAGGTAGCCGATCGCAGGGCTCCTGGCTGCCTGACGTTTCCGTCTTCACGGCCCATGGGGAGCGGGCGTACCCGCAGATGACCCCGGGCGATCGAGATCGCGGCCCCGGCCTCCAGGTCGGCCGCGACCGCGGCCAGATTGGCGAGGATCAAGGCGGCCTGCTGCGCTGGGCTCAGCCGGTCGGCCGAGCGGAGCAGCACGAGCGACGGGCTTGGCACGCCGCGCAGCGCGCGGATGACGGTGAAGTCGGTGTCGGCGGAGATGAGCGCCTGGCCGTGCGACCTCGCGTGGGCCAGGATCTGGTTGTCGTCGGCGGTGAGCCGGCCGTAATCGCGCACGTGGTCGGCCTCATGGCCGTTTTCACGTAGCAACTCGGCGACCCATGGTGACAGGCTCGCGTCGACGAGGAACTTCATACCGGCGATGTGAGCGGCAGCTCGCGTTCGTGCACCGCGACCGCGGCGAATTCGAGCGCGGCGAAAATGTCCTCACGATCGAGGTATGGATAGTCCGCCAGGATCTGGTCGACGGCGCGTCCCGCGGCCAGCTGACCGAGCACGGTCGGCACCGTCACCCGCGTACCACGGATGCACGGCAGCCCGTTCATCCGGTTCGGGTCGATGCTGATCCTCGAAAAGGGCATGGTCCGATGGTAAGACGGGCAGGCGGCTTGCGCCTGCCTGGCCGCGCTGCCCGCGCGTCGGGGGCGTCATGGGCGGGCGGTGGCCCGCAGGCGCCACATGAACGAGGGAACCGGCGGCCCGCGCCGTCAGTAGGTGGAGCGCCCGCCGAACATCTCCGCGAGCCGGTACGCCAGGCTCAGATCGCCCTCGATCGTCATCCGCCCGTCCAGGATCAGCGGGTAGAAGTACTCCACGTTCGTGATGATCTTGATAAAGTCCACCACCGGCAGCCGGATCACCAGTGCCGCGTCAGCCGCGGCGCCCTCGCTCACCCGCGCGCGCTTGCCACGCACGTCGATCGTCCACGGGTGCTCGGTGCCGTCGCCGCGCGAAAGCCTGTACACCACCGAGCCGCGCAGCCCGCCCGTCTTCCCCGGGTCGAAACCGCGCATCATCAGCCCGAACACGGCCCGCTGCGCGGAGGGCTTCGAGAAGAACGCCTCGATGCCGGGGTCAGACGCGCGGCCGACAAGGCGCTCGACGCGGAGCAGGGCGCGCTCCCTGGCGGCGAGGCGGACGTTACGGGCCGCCTGCCCGGCAAGGTCACGAAGACCGGCCCGGCCCGGCCGCCGCGCGGCGGCGATCTCGGCATCCTCGTTGACCGGATACGGCGCGGTCGGTGACCTGGCCGGCGATCGGCGGGCGAGCGCCTTGTCCACGGCCGCGGCAAGCCGGTCGGCCTTGGCCGTCTCGGCCTCCGCGCGGCCCTCGGTGAACCTCGGCAGCACGGCACCGCCGAACAGTTCCAGGCTCTGGCAAATATGCTCGTGCCTGTTCCTGCCCGCCTGCATGATAAAGATCACCTGATCCACCCCGGCGTCGGCGTATCGCTGGATCAACTCCGCTACCTGGGCAGGAGTGCCGATCGCGCCGCGCAGCGAGCCCATCCCCGCCTCGAGCAGCCGCACCGCGAGCGGGGCGTGCTCCGCGCGGATGATCTCGCGCGCGAAGCCATGCGAGGAGCGGTTCGCCGTGAAGTCGCGCCACACGTCCGACGCGCCGACCACGTGCGTCGACGCGTAGAAATGCGCGAGCGAGTAGCCGAAGAAGTGGGCGCCGTCGATGCCGCGATCGATCGCGGTCTGTTCGTCTTCGTGGATCATCATCGGCAGCACCACCGCGACGTTCGGGTTCACCGCGAAGCCGCGCGGCACGCATTCCTCCGAGGCGATCAGGTCGTAGTACTCGGCGACCCAATGCCGCGCGTCCTCGGGCTCCACGAAGGAGAAGGACAGCGCGCCGATACCGCTGCGCGCCGCAAGCTGGATGGTGTCGCGGCGGCTGCACGCCACCCACAGCGGCGGGTGCGGTTTTTGCAGCGGCTTCGGCACCACGTTGCGCGGCGGCATGCGCAGATACGTGCCGTCCCAGCCGGCGAAGGGCTCCTCGGTGAACATCCGGGTGACGGCGTCGAGCGTCTCTTCCCACATGGCACGCTTGCCGCCGCGCGGTACGCCGAACGCGCCGAGCTCACTCGCCGAGCTGGCTTCTCCGGTGCCGAACTCGACCCGGCCGTCGGAGACCAGGTCGAGCGTGGCGATCCGCTCCGCGATCCGGGCGGGATGATTCACCGGCGCGGGCGCCTGCACGATGCCGTGCCCCAGCCTGATCCGGTGGGTGCGCTGGCTGGCCGCGGCGAGAAAGACCTCCGGCGCGGACGAGTGCGAGTACTCCTCGAGGAAGTGGTGCTCGACTTCCCAGACGTAGTCGATGCCGATGCGATCGGCAAGCTCGACCTGTTCGAGAGCGTCGGCGAGCAGCCGGTGCTCGTCATCGGGAGCCCACGGCCGTGGCAGCTGGTGCTCGTAGAAAACACCGAAACGCATCCCGGGCCTCCTTCGCGTCGGGGCGCGCCGACCGGTCACGGCCGCGCAGGTGACCCCGTAGACGATCCATCAAGGCTGCCGCGGATGCGGCATCCGTCAGTGCGGGGGGCCCGGCCAGCCCGGGGGGCTCCACCCACGGACTCCCCGCATGGGGGCGTCCCCGCCAGTGGGCAGCCGGGCAGCGTCGCATCGCGGCTGCGTGCGGTGGCGCCGGCCGGGCCCACCTCACTGATCCTGACGCTGCCGTACCGGCGCGGCGGGTGCGGCGGGTGCGGCGGGTGCGGCGAAGAATCCCGTCGCGAGCCGCGCGAGGCTGGCCGCTACCGTCTGCGGCGGGTCGGTCGGCATCATCATGTGGCTCATGGTGAGCCTGATGACGGCGTCGGCCACCTCCGCGATGTCCGCGCCGCCTAGCTGTGGCCACTGACGTGACACGTGCGCGACGATCCGTGACCGGGCGGCGAACAGCTGCGGCTCGGCCTGGGTGGTGAGCAGCGGGAGCATGCCCTCGTTCCCCTCGCCGGTCAGCGCCGCCTTGAGCAGCGGGTCGTCCGCGGCCGCGGACAAGGTGTAGGCGACCGCCGCGGCGACCGCGGTCGCCAGGTCGTCGTGCCGTGAGAGCGTGTTGTCGATCCCGTCGAGGAACCGCTCGGTGTGCCTGAGCAGGACCGCGCGCGCCAGCCCGAGCTTGTCGCCGAACTCGTTGTAGACCGTCTGCCTGCTGACTCCCGCGGCCGCGCCCACGTCTTCCATCCGCAGCCCGCGGAAGCCGCGGCTGGTGAAGAGGTCGGCGGCCGCGTCGAGCAGGTTGTCCCGCAGCGAACCTGTCACGCGGTCATATTCCGCGCCCGCCGCTCTCGCCGTCAAGCGGCCCGGGGATCTGCGGGCCGGACAGGAAGGTCGTGCCAGCCCGGGGGGACACGGCCTTCCTGTCCGGGGACACCCCGGACCCCGCTGGCCCGGAACCCCGCGCACCAATGGATGCCGCATCCGCGGCAGCCGTTAAGATCATGAAACGCGGCGTAGCTTCACCTGACTTCGGTGCGTGTCACCGGACTGCTGGAACCGGCCGCGCACACCGGCCACCGCCGCGCCACACCTGGTAACGATCACCGGGTTCAGTTCGAGCTCGGTGACTTGGGGAACCCGCATGGCCAGCCGGCTCACCCGCTCGAGCAGCCCGGCAAGGGCCGCGACGTCGAGCGCGGCCGGTTCGTCCGCGGACCGGGCTGACACGGGCGCCGGTTCCGCGGCGACACGAGGAGCCGCCCCGTGACCCGCCTCCGCCGCGCCTCCAGGTTCGGCCGTCCGGCCAGGTTCCGCCCCGTGACCATGCTCTGCCCCGTGACCGGGCTCCGCCGTCCGGCCGGGCTCCGCCGCGTGAGCATGCTCTGCCCCGTGACCGGGCTCCGCCGTCCGGCCAGGCTTGGTGGCTGGCGTCCCGGTCCCCTCAGACTGCACGGCCCGCTGGCGGTCACGGCCGCCCGCCGCGAGGACCGCGTCGGGCCGCGGCGCGGTGGGCCTGCCGTGCAGCTCGTCAAGCATGTCGCTGGCATCGCGGGCGGTCAGCGGAGCGAGCCTGGAGACGCTGGCGCCGACGAGGGCGCCGGCCGGGCCGCCGAGGACGAGCGAGACGTGTGCTTCGCCGCCGGCCTCCCTGGCGAGGCGCACGATGACCTCCGCGCCTTGCTGCGGCTGGCGGCGGATCCGCACACCGGTCATCGCCGACCCGATCGAGGCCGCGAGCCGCCGGTACGCCACCCGCACCTGGGCGGGCGTGGCGAGGCCGCAGCGCGTGATCTCCGGCCGCCCGGCCAGGCGCGCGCCCTCCGCGACCAGCGTCACGGGGAAACCAAGCCACCAGGCCGCCTCCACCGCGCAGTCGGCGCTGTCGGCGGTCACGCTCTCCGCCACCGGGATCCCGTACCGCCTGAGCAGAACGGTCAGCAGGCGCCGGGCCGAAGGTCCGGCCGCGTCGGCGATCGGCCTGGTCAGCTGGCCGGCCGATGTCGCGGTCATAGCAACTCCCTGTGGTACGACCCGGATCCCGTTTGGGCCGGCGTCAGAGCGGCCGCCGCAAGATTGTGTCTTGCGAGCCCCGCAGAGATTCGTACCCCCGAACCCATGTATTCGACACCGCGGGCGCGGCAATGACGGAAATTGAGACCGGACCCGATGACATCCGCCGCGCCGCGCCGTACCGATGAACGCCGCCTCGATGTGCGGTCTCGATGTGCGCTGCCGGTGTGCGCCGTGCCGATGTGCGCGGACCACGACACCGCTTACGTTGGGTGAACGACCCGAGCCCCGCGCGCGGCGGCCCAGATCAGCAGGCCAGAGCAGCGGCCCAGATCAGCGGCCCAGATCAGCGGCAGCCGGGGCCCGCGCCCTGCCGCTCCCGCTCCCAGACCGCGACGCATTCCGTGCAGGTGTCGAGCGGGGGTGCTGGTGAGAACTCACCGCGGACGATCATTGGCGCGCCGCAGTACGCGAACACGATCGCGCCCGCAGGCTGCGCGGGCGGCGGATAGCCGTGCAGGACCTTGGGCGCCCGCACCTCAAGCGGCAGCCCACTCGTCTCGTTCGCGGTCCGCGATGTCACGTTTTCTAGCCTACGACGCCGCAAGCGAATATTGTGATCATGGGTCTTGCTCGGCGCGGGCTCTCGTTTCCGCCCTGGGTACGCCGGGTACGCCGGGTGCGTGGAGACGTGGGATGCGATCAGATCCCGGCGGAATGTGCGGGCTTACACCGATGAGCCCATCGCCAGGGACCGGCTGGATCAAATCCTGGAGGCGGGCCGCCGGTCGCCGTCGTCCCGAAACTGGCAACCGTGGGACTTCGTCGTCGTCACCGACCGCGAGCAGCTCAGGGAGCTTTCGAGCGTCTGGCGGGGTGCCGGGCACGTGGCGAGGTCAGCGGCGACGATCGCGCTCGTCGCGCCGGTTCCCGACGACGGGAAGCAGCGTGACCGGTTGCAATACGATCTTGGCCAGGCAACGATGAGCATCCTGCTCGCCGCGGCCGATCTCGGCATCGGCAGCGGCCACGCGGCCGTCGCCGACCAGCGGCTGGCGGCAAAGATCCTCGGCTTTCCGGCCGACAAGTTCTGCGCCTACCTCATCGCTCTCGGCTACCCGGCCGACCGCGCGCTCGCGCCGATCCGGGTGCCTGCCCGGCGGTCCTTCGACGCGGTCGTGCACTGGGGTTCGTGGTAGGCGCGGCCGTGCTTGCCCAGGCAGAGGCCGTGGCGGCCCAAGGAGAGAATGGGCCGCCACGGGGAACACCCCAGACCCTGGCCTGGAGGCTCCGCATGTCCGCAGCCGGGCGCCGCGGGCAGTGCTTGCCCAGGGGGACGACCTCCTGGAACCCCCGCATGTTCGCAGGTGGCCACCGCGAGCAGCCGTCAGAGAAGGGTTACGGGAAATGCCATGAAGGAAGTGCTCAACGTTGTCTGGCTGATTTTGTGCGGCATCTGGATGTCGATCGCATACGTCGTGGCCGGGCTGGTCTGCTTCCTCCTGTTCTTCCTGATCATCACGATCCCGTTCGGGATCGCGGCGTTCCGTATCGCGAACTACGTGCTGTGGCCGTTCGGGCGGACGATCGAAGCCAAGCGCGACGCGGGGATGGGCTCGCTGATCGGGAACATCATCTGGATCGTGGTCGCGGGCTGGTGGCTCGCGATCGCGCACCTCGTGACCGGGGTCGCGCTGTGCCTGACCATCATCGGGATCCCGCTCGGCCTCGCCAACTTCAAGATCATTCCAATCTCGCTGCTCCCTCTCGGAGTGCGGATCGTCCCGACAGGCCAGCCGACCTACGTCGCATGACACGCTACGGGCACCAGGCCCGCGGCGGGTCAGGCACCGTGGGCGCCTGCCGCAGCGCGACCGCCCACCAGCCCACATCGACCCAGCCGCCATGCTTGTAGCCAGCGGCAGGGAACACCCCGGCAGGTATGAAGCCGGCGGCTTCGTGTAGCCGGACGCTCGCGTCATTGGGCAGCGCGATCCCGGCGTAGGCGCTGACGTAACCGAGCCCGCGCAGGTCGGCGAGCAGGCGCTCGTACAAGGCGCGGCCAGCGCCGCGTCGGCGAGCGGAAGACGCGATGTAGACCGTTGTCTCCACCGACCAGCGGTACGCCGGCCTGCTTCGGAACGCAGCGGCGTAGGCGTAACCCGCCACGTCGCGCCCCATCTCCGCGACCAGCCACGGCAGCCGGACCGGGCCGGCCTCCATGCGCCGACGGATCTCGGCGGTATCTGGCGGCTCCATCTCGAACGAGATCGTCGTCTCCCGCACGATCGGCGCGTAGATGGCACGTATCGCTTTTGCGTCACCGGCAGTCGCCGGGCGTACCGACACGTTCCCGGTCGTCATGATCGAAGACTCGCCGAGGCTGGGCCGCACGGGCAAGCCATTTCCACTGACGCATGGAGTGATCCTGGCCATGCGCACGCCCCGGCACCGCCGCACGCCCCGGCACCGCCGCACGCCCCCGCAGCGCGAAAGTCGCCCGACCGAACAACAGCAGCGGGCCATCGCTGGTGCCAGGACAACACCAACGGGCCATCGATCATCGGGAAACAAGCCATGATTCCGCAATTGTGTCAATCTGCCTGCGCTATGTGCAGGTCAATTCGCCGCGATGATCCGGGCACGACCGCCAGCGGCGCGGTGCGTGCGTGTCCGCCAGCGCGACGACCCTCACATCGCCATTTTGCCCGTGCTCGCGTCCGCGCCGCCGCGCATTCGCTCGCGCGACGCGACGGCGTAGCTCGGCCGGTCGGTTATGAGCACGTCCACGCGGGGATCGGCCAGCCACCGGGTGATGCCCGCATCGCTGTTGACGGTCCAGACCATCGTCTTGATGCCGTCGTGGTGGCACCGGCGCAGCACACCGGCGAAGGCCAGGCGGTGATGCATCGCGACCCAGTCCGCGCCGCAGGCACGGATCCGGCCGCGCGGGAACACCTCACTCCTGCGGGTCAGCGGCTGGCGCAGGAGCGGAACGCCGCCAAGATCGCGGCCGAGTGACAGGCCGACAGGCACCTCGGGGAACCGGGTCTTGATCGCGGCGACCGATGCATCTTCGAGCGTTGTGGCCACGAAATTGCCTGGCCCCAGGATGTCGAGCGCCTGCTCGATGACTGGCTCCTCGCCGCCGGTCTCTTTGAGATCCAGGTGCCCGCTCGCCCGGCCCGCGATCAGCCGCATGAGATCCGTGACGCGCGGTACCTCGTACCCGGCAAGCTCGCAGAGCCGGGCGTAGCTGATCTGGGCGACCGGCGCATCCGCCGCGACGTGCGCGTCGTGATAGACGGCACGTTCGCCGTCGACCGTGCGCCTGATGTCGAACTCGACGTAGTCGGCGCCGGCCTGTAGTGCATTCGTATACGCCGCGTACGTGCCCGGGGGCGCGACCTCGGTGCCGCCGCTATGCGCGGAGATCGCGGCCATCACCGGGTTCTTACTGTTTGAAGGACACGTTGGTGCCCGTGACGTGAATAAGAACACCCTGCTGTGAAACGCTCACGCTCTGTACGGTCATATTCAAGGGCAGCGCAGGAACGGTGACGGTGAAGTCGGTCAGCGAGCCAAGCTGCGCGAGGGGAAGATCCGACGAGATCACCTTCACATGGATCTTGTTCGGGCCGACCTGTGTGACTTGGGCGGTCGCCGTCCCGGTGATGACGACCAGGTCGACCTTTAGTACCACGTCATTGCCGTGCACGGCGGTAACCGTCACGGTCGGGCCGCCCGACCCGCCGAGCAGGTCACCGAACGTGATGAGCGCCGTGCCCGACAGATTGTCGACCGTTCCCCCGTTGTAGCTCGAGTTGAGATGGATACCCAGCAGACTCGCATCGAGGTTCCTGATGCTGATCGGGCCCTGGGTCACGGTCGCCGCGGTGATGTTGACCTGGTGGAGGTCACGGCTGAGAACTTGGGTGAGGAAGGGGAAGCCCTCGATCGACACGTGCGGCTTGCTGCTGAGGCCCTGGCTCTGGATTTGCTGCGCCATCCGGTTCTCCGCGTAGCCGACCGCGATCCGATCGCCGATCACCAGGATGACCAGCAGCGCGACCAGGGCAATGACGACGTAAAGCCACCCACGGGACCGTCTGCGCTGCCGGGGCGGCGGATGCTGCTGGACTGGCAGGCGCGCGGTCGGGTATTCGCTCACGGCACTTCCCCTGGATGCGTGGGCAGCGCGGCCGCGGTCGGTGTCATCCCCCGGAGCGGCCCTGGTATGTAGCTTGCGCGGCTCATCGTGTCACGGACGGCCGCGCGTATGGCGCCGGGGACGCTGGCCGCCGCGGTGGCGGCGCCAGCCCCGCCGGTCGAACTCATGAGCAGATGTTATGTGGTATGCCGCCAAAAGCGGGCAGATCATGGAAGATCACCGATGTTGACTGCCTCCAATTGGCGGGAGTCTGAGTTGGTGACCAGCAGGGTCTTGCCGTTCGGTGTAACGCTGAACTCGCGGGGAAGCGCGCCTGCCTTGGCCAGCCCAAGCAGCGCGTGCCCGCCGGCCAGGGCCGCCGCCGTGTCGATCACGGTGAGGCTCGACACCGCGCCCTTCACCCCGAAGATGTTGGAATTGGCGACGACGATCCGGTTCTCGCCGTCGATGAAGGTCAGCCCGGTCGGTGCCGCGCCGACCCGGACTCGGGCGATAAGGGCTTGCCGGGGGTCGCTAAGCAGTTTCGCGGCGGAAAAACCGAGCACCTCGTCGCTTTGCCGCGCCGTCACCCAGACGACGCTGCCGTCCGCGGAGTTGATCGCGCGAACCGGGCCGCATCCGGCGTTCACGATGGCAGCGACCGAACCCGCCGACTTGGTCTCCGCGGTGTGCAGGTTCAGGACGGTCAGCGTGCCCTGCTGGGTACCGGCGCTGCGCATCTCGCTCGTCACGTAGAGCCAGTGGCCGTCGCTGGACACCGTCACGCCCTCCGGCTTCACGCCGAGCGGGGCGAACCCGACGAAGTCGGCCAGGTTGAAGCCCTTGGTGAGCGCGACCCGCAGGTTGAACACGGCCAGGCGATTTTGCTGCATCAGGGTGACGAACGCGAACGTGTCATCGGGTGAGATCGCCACCTGCGCGCCTGCACCTCCGTGGCCGCCGGGACTGAACAGCTTCCCGAGCACGGCCCCTGCGCTCCCGCGCTCCGCGCGGGCCACGTCGAGGACGAACGCACCGCTGCCGGACGCGACGACCAGGTAACGCCCGTCGTTGGTGAGCGCCTCGCCGTTGGCATTGGGCACAGAGATCGTCCGGGCGAGCGTTGGCGCGAGCGACCCGCCGTTCTTCATCACCGCGACCGACTGGCCGAGCGTGACGAACGTCCACTGACCGTCGCGTGTCACCGCGACGGCATACGGTTTCCCAGAAAGTAGGACCGAGGCACTGTGGACCTTGGCGAGCGGCTGCGCGGCGGCCACCGCGGTGCTGCAGCCAGGCGCCGTGAGCGCCGCCGGTTTCCCGTTGCCTGCGGCACGGATCGCGAACGCGGCGCCAGCGAGGCCGACGACCGCCGCGCAAGCGACGACGAGGGCGGCGCGTGATCGCATCCAGGGCCGGTCGGCGGTCGGCGGGCCGGGCGGAGCGTGGAAGGGCGGCGGCGTTCCTGGTGAACCCGGCTGGAACGAGCCCCCGCCCGGCGGCGGGGGACCACCTGGGCCCGCGGCGGTGTCTTGGCCCGCGTCCCAGTCCCGGCCCGCGCCCGCGTCTCTTCCCGCGCCGGCCGTGTCCGCGCCGCCCGTGTCCGCGCCGCCTGTGTCCGCGCCGCCCGTGTCCGCGCCGCCCGTGTCCGCGCGGCTCACGCCGGCGAGATCACCGCTCCGGCCGGCGGCGTCCCGCTCCTGGCCGCCCGTGCCTGTGGCCCCCATATCCGGTGCACCCGTATCCGGGGCGGGCCTGTCCGGTCCGTCGCTGACCTCGCCGCCACTGGGGACCGGCATGGCCACCTCGGTGGCCGGCCTCGGCCGGCTCGGCGGGGTGACGCCGTCCGCGCCTGACGGCGGCCGGTTGACTGAGCCCGCCGTCCCGCTGGCGCGCAACCTGCACGCGGCGCGCAGCGCGACCGCGAAGTCCAGGCAGCTTGCGTACCGGTCACCCGGCGCCTTGGCCAGCGCTCTGGCCATGACCCGGTCGACCGCCGCCGGCAGGTCGGGGCGACGGGCGGTGAGCCGCGGCGGGGGCTCTGACAGCTGTGCCCACAGCACCGCCATGCGCTGATCGCGGTTGAACGGCGGCGCGCCGGAGAGCATCTCGAAAGCCGCGCACGCGAGCGAATAGAGGTCCGCGCGTCCGTCGACGGGCCTGCCCTCGATCTGCTCGGGCGCGACGTAGTCAAGGGTGCCGAGGAACTGACCCGCGGATGTCAGGTCGGCCGCGGCGAGCGACTGTTTGCTCAGCCCGAAGTCGGACAGGTAGACGTGGTCGCGCTGGTCGCTTCCTGCCGCCTCGTCGAGCAGCATGTTGGCCGGCTTCACGTCCCTGTGCACCAGGCCGCGTGCGTGCGCGGCGTCCAGGGCTGAGGCCATCTGAGCGATGATGTAGGCGACGTGAGCCGCCGGGAGCGTGCCCTCACGGTCGAGCAACGTTCGCAGGTCACGGCCCTTGACGTAGCGCATCGCGATGAACAGCACACCGCTGGCTTCGCCGGCCTCGAAAATCGGGATGATGTTGGGGTGGTCGACGCCGGCCGCCGCCCGCGATTCCCTGATGAACCGCTGCCTGAATCCTTGATCGCGGGCGAGCTCTGGCGCCAGGATCTTCAGCGCTACCCGCCGGTCGAGGCGAACGTCGTGGGCGCGGTAGACGACGGCCATCCCGCCGCTGCCGATCTGCTCCTCAAGCCGGTAGCCGGCGATCTGGGCGCCCGGGCCGAACCGGCCAGCATCGCGAGGGTTCTCTTCGCTCACAATGCCTCCAGCGCTCGCCGCCCCTGCCAATACCGCTGGCACTCCCCGTCCAGGCGTGAACCAGCGCCGGACTCGCCTGGCACGCTCGCGGAGCGCCCGGAACGGTCCGAGTTCGGCTATTGAGAGCCATCACCGTCAGGCGCACCGTAGACTGAAAGGTTGGTCTGATTCTACTTTACTCTTGCTCGCTCTACACTTGGCAGGTGACTGCCGAGCGTTCCCTGTCGTCGCACGCGACCCCAGTACTCGTGATAAGGACGCACGAGTCCGACCAAAGGTTGCGCGCGGGACAGGAGTACCACATTGGCCGTGATCCGGACTGCGACATCGTCGTCGCCGACAAGCGGGTGTCGTGGCGGCACGCGGTCGTGCGGCTCGAGCGTGGCGCCTGGATCGTCGAGGACGCGGGCAGCACCAACGGAACGTTCCTCGGCAACCGCCGGACGGACCGCTGCGAGATCACCTCCGACTGCGTGCTCCGGCTCGGGCACCCCGAGGACGGGCCCGTCGTGCTCTGCTCGATCGTGTGGCCGGAAGTAGCCGGCAAGGCGCCGGCGGAGGTCCGCGGCGGCGGTCTGAGCGTGGATCGCCGCCCGACCGCCGTGCACCGGGCGCCGGTGCGCGTGCTGCGGATCGGGCGGTCCCCGGACAACGACCTCGTGCTCGCCGACCTTGGCGTTTCACGCCACCACGCCGAAGTGCGGAATTCGGGCGGCGGACGGTACGAGATCACCGATTTGCACAGCCACAATGGCACGTACGTTAATGGCGAGCGCATTTCCACGGTGACGGTGACCGAGCGCGATATTATCGGCATCGGGCGGGCGACATTCCGCTTGGTCGGCGACGAGCTGCGCGAGTTCATCGACGAGGGCGATGTCTCGCTCGTCGCGCAGGATCTCACGGTGCGGATCTCGAGCGGCAAGGTGCTGCTCGATCACGTCAGTTTCCCGATCGGCGAGCGCTGCCTCGTTGCGATCATCGGGCCGAGCGGGGCCGGCAAAACGACACTGCTCGGCGCGCTGACCGGAATGCGGCCCGCGGGGGAGGGCACCGTCCTCTACGACAACCGCGATCTCTACAAGCACTACGCCGAACTGCGTCACCGGATCGGCCTGGTTCCGCAGGAGAACATCCTGCACACCCAGCTGTCCGCGCGCCGCGCCCTGCGTTACGCCGCTGAGCTGCGCTTTCCCGGTGACACCTCGAAGCGGGAGCGCAACGGCCGCGTCGAGGAAGTCATCGACGAACTCAGCCTCAAGGCGCACGCGGAGACCCGCGCCTCGGCCTTGTCCGGTGGCCAGCAGAAGAGGGTCAACGTCGCGCTCGAACTGCTGACGAAGCCCTCACTGCTCTTCCTCGACGAACCCACCTCCGGCCTGGACCCGGGCCTGGACAAGTCGGTTATGGAGATGATGTGCGGGCTGGCCAAGGACGGCCGAACGGTCATCGTGGTAACGCACAGTGTCGCCAACCTGGATGTGTGCGACCGCCTGCTCGTTATGGTGCCCGGCGGCCGGGTCGCCTTCTTCGGGCCACCGGACGAAGGGCTCAAGCACTTCGGCAAGCCAGGCTGGGCCGAGGTGTTCCAGGCGTTCGATCAGGAGCCGGACACGGACTGGGCCGCCCTGTGGAAGCAGTCGCCGCTCTACGCGCAGTACGTGACGTCTGGGCTGGCCCCCCGTCCGCCCACGTCAAGCCGCAGGGAGGCCCCGCCGCCGCCCAAGTCGCGCAATCGCGCCATGCAGCTGAGCACGCTGGTGCGGCGGTACGTCGCCGTCATCGCCTCCGACCGCGTCTACCTCGCGTTCTTGGCCGGGGTCCCGATCGTCCTCGGCCTGGTCATCCGGGTGATCCCGGCCAAATTCGGGCTCGGCGCCGGCGCCGCGGGCGTGAACGACGCCGCCGAGCAGCTGCTGCAGGTTCTTGTCCTTTGTGCGTGTTTCGCCGGGGCGTTCAACGCCGTCAGGGAACTGGTCAAGGAACGCGCCATCTACAGCAGGGAACGCGCGGCCGGGCTGTCCGCGGGCGCCTACCTGTCCTCCAAGCTCGTGGTGCTGGGGATCATCAGCGCGATCCAGGCGGCGCTGCTGCTGCTCATCGGGTTGTCCGGCCGCCCGCTGCCCGCCCACGGAGTGGTGCTGAAAGGCCTGCCGCTGGCCGAACTGATGCTGGCGATATGCGCGCTTGCCGTCGTCTCGATGGCACTCGGGCTGCTGATCTCCGCGTCCGTGAACACGTCGGAGAAGGCGATGCCGCTGCTGCTCGTGGCCGTCGTCGTGGAGATCATCTTTACCGGAACCGTGTTCGCGCTCAACGGGAAGGCGGGGCTCGAGCAGATCGCCTGGCTGTCACCCTCGCGCTGGGGGTTCGCCGCCCCCGCGTCCACGGCCGACCTGACGCGGATCATGCCTGCGGTCCCTGGCAACGTACCGGACCCGCTCTGGCTCCACACGGCGCACGCCTGGCTGAAGGACATGGGCGCGCTTGTCGCGCTCGGGCTCGCTTTCACCCTCATCACCTGGTGGCGACTGGTGCGCCTGAGCCCTGGCCGCAGGCGCTGAGAATGCCACCCGGACGGCGGCCGGCCAGGCGTTTCCAGCCGGGTACGCGGGTCACAGCCGTCAACGCGGCCTATGGCGGCGCCATACCGGCCGGCGGCAGCGCGGCCTGGGGCATGGTGGTAAACGGCCAGAATCAGCCGCCGTCCAGCCTGAGCTGCGCAGCGAGCTGACGTGATCGCCCGTCCGGGGCGAGGCAGGCGGGCGCACGCCGCGAGCGGGCGTTACACGCGGTGGGTCCACTGGGGCTCGATCGCCTTCCACGCGGCCTCCCATCCAGTCATCCTCCGCCGCTCGAGCAGCCGCCGGCCGATGGCCGCCAGGGTGAGCAGCACGACAGCCAGGGCTATCGGCGCGAAGACGACCGCCGCGACCATCCGGTCGGCGATCTCGGCCGCGGTCAGCGGAAAGGTCACCACGTGCCCGGAACCGTCGACCCAAACGCGAACGGTGGTGCCTGCCGGTGTTCCACCGGCCGCGGGCACCTCGCCGACGCGGGCCGAGCCGTTCGGTGCGGTCCACCGGGCGCTTACCCATGCGTACGCGGCCGGCTGGTAGATCAGGCTATCGGCCGTCGGCGAGGACTCGAGCAGGACAGCGGGGACACGATGCCACTGCTGCTGTGCGCGCAGTGCCTGCAGCGTCGCCGCGTGCGTGACGTGGCTGACAGCGATGGCCGTGATCGGTGCGCCGACCAGGAATACGGCGAGCAGTGCCGCCATGAGAGAGGTTTCCGCCCGGTCAGAACGCCGCCGCAGCGGGTTGCGATCCAGTCCGAGCCGCCGGAGGAGCGTCGACGGCCAGGCCGATCGTTGCGCCGGGTCAATCATCGCCACACCTCCCACCTGACCCGGTCGCCGGACGAGAAACCACATCCAGAAGAAACCGACAGCGCCGCGGACTGCGTGGGCCATGACACACGTGATCCGCGGCGCTGATCGCATCGGGGACCTTTTGCCCTTCCTGTATCGCCCCGGTCGCGCGAGAGTTACCCGAGGGGAGTACTACGATCTTGGAGGCCGTCATGGACGCAGCAGCACTGCCGCGGCGGATCGTAGTCGGCGTGAACGGCTCCCCGGCATCGCTCGCGGCACTGCGCTGGGCCGCGGGTGAGGCCGTGCTGCGGCGGGCGAGCCTGCTCGTCGTGCACGTCTGGGATCGCACGCGACGGCTGGCGCCGTACGCGAATATCGGCAGGCGGCCGACTCCCGTCGAGGAACGGTCGACGGCCAGGAGCAGGCTGGCGGTGACCGTGCGCGCGGCATTCGGCCCGGTCGCACCGGCAGGCGTCACGACAGAACTGGCCGAGGGTCTCGTCGCGCGCGTACTGCTCGATCGCGCCGCCGGCGCGGACCTTCTCGTGCTCGGCGCGACAATGGCTCCGGTCACGAGCCCCCCGGCGGGGGGCGCCGCCGGGCCTACCGCGGGACCGGTCGCCAGGGCCTGCCTGAGCCGGGCCGTCTGCCCAGTCGTCATCGTGACCGCCGCCCCTACGGAGGACGAGGCGGGCGGCCCGGCCGCGGCCGGCGTACCCGGAGCCGGCGTACCCGGAGCGGCCGGGCGCACCTGATCCGGGTGAGCGGGGGCGTCTTCGGTCATCCGGCGGGCCCCCCCGTTCGGTTCTGCCCGGCAAGCTCCGCCAGCCAGGCCGGTTCCACGGACCCGGCGAACGCCGCTGGCCCGGCTGGCCCGCTGTGCCTGGCCGGATCGGTGAACTCCGGGCCGTCGAGCACCGCGGGGAAGGGCCCGCGTGGTGCCGCGCGATCCGCCGGACCGTACCCCAGCCGCAGCACCATCTGCGGATGCTCCATCCTGGCACCCGGGTCACGGACGAGCGAGCCGCCCGGGGTCCGCGGCGCCAGGGTGAGCGGCCCGACCGTGAGCCCGCGTGCGGTGCCGAGCAACAGCACACGCTGTAGCGCCTGACCGGCCCGCAGCCAGTCGGCCTGGCCGCCGAAGCTTGTGCAGAGCACGGCGAACCTGGTGGACGCCCGCGGCCGGGCCGGCCTCGCCCGCCCGGCCGGCCCGCCGGGAGCCAGATCGCGAAGCGGCCGCAGCGCGGCGCCTTCGAGCATGGCCGCCTCCACGAGTTCGGCAAGCACGCTCGCTGGCACGTGCCGGTAGCCGAACTTTCTGTGGGTGTGCCGGTCGCCGGCGACCGAGAAAAGCTCACGCTCGCTTTCCCGCGCGCGATAGCGCCCGGCGATGCGCACCGTGGCGAGAAGCAAGGGCTCATCGGCGTTCGGCAGGAGCCGGATGACAGGTTCCCTGGCCGAGACGGCGATCGCGAGACGCAGGTTGAAAACGGCGGCCCCGCACGCGATGTGCACGCCGCGGCCATCTGGGTCCGCGTGGCGCAGCGTCCGCGCCGGATCAGCGTACATTTCGATCGTCTGGTCCGGCTCGCGGTACCGCAGCCGCCACGGCTGGGTGTTATGCATCGAAGGCGCGGCCACTGCCGCCCGCAGCGCCCGCACCACCGTCTGTCGCGCCGGTACCGCCGGCCTGATGGCCTGCCGGCCGACGCCTGCGGACCGTGCGGTCATAGGGCCACAATTTCCGGAAATGCCAGGACAGGATAGGGGCGTTGGTCCCGGCAACCGGCGGGAGATGACGCCGGCCGGATACGGGCACCGCAAAGTGACCGGCTGAACCGGATTGTCACTGACTGTGCAGGCCAGGCCACCTTGGCGGAATATCGCGATGACCTGATGCGCTACTGACCGTTACGGGTTAACGTGAGGTTCACGGTGCCGCCTACGTGCTTCGCGGTGCCTTTCGCCGATACAGGAGCGTTGGTGGAACCTGCGAACGCCCATCCTGTACTGCCCCACCTGCGCCTCGACGACCTGCTGGCCGAGGTGCAGACGCGGTTGCAGGCTGTGCTTGCCGCTCGCGACCGCATGCACGGCCTGCTCGAGGCGGTCGTCATGGTGGGCGGCGATCTCGACCTGGAGACCGTGCTGAAGCGGATCGTCGAGGCCGCGGTCACGCTGGTCGACGCGCGGTACGGCGCCCTCGGCGTGATCGGTGAGGACAAGCAGCTTGCCGGGTTCATCCCCGTGGGTCTCGGTGGTGACGACATCGCCGCGGTCGACCACTGGCCAGAAGGACGCGGGCTGCTCGGGCTGCTCATCCGTAATCCCCAGACGCTGCGGCTCAGCAAAATATCCCAGCATCCCGCCTCGTTCGGCTTCCCGCCCGGGCATCCGCCCATGCACACTTTCCTCGGCGCTCCGGTCCGGGTGCGCGACGAGATCTTCGGCAACATCTACCTCACCGAGAAGGCAGACGGCGGGGAGTTCGACGAGGACGACGAGGCCGTGCTCGTCGCGCTCGCGGCGGCGGCCGGCGTGGCGGTGGAGAACGCGCGGCTGTACGACGAGGCGCAGCGTCAGCAGCGATGGCTGCGCGCGAGCGGCGAGGTGACCTCGCGGCTCCTTTCCGGCACCGAGCCTGATGAGGTGCTGAGCCTGATCGCCGAACTTGCCCGCGATCTCGCGGGCGCCGACCTTGTGGTGCTCGCGCTGCCGGACGAGGACAAGAAGCGCCTCGTCATCGAGTACGCGATCGGTGCGCACGCGGAAGGAGCGCGGGGGCTCGTGCTCGCGGCCGGAGATTCGCTGTCCGGGCAGGTGTTCGCGACGGGTGAGCCGGTGATGGTGGCCGACTTCAGTCATGACGAGCGGACCTTGGCGATCGCGCGTGACGCGCTGAGACTCGGCCCCGCGGTCCTGGTACCGCTCGGTACGCCTGGCAACGTGCGCGGTGTGCTCACGGCCGGCCGCGCGCCCGGTCGCCAGCCGTTCGCGGTCGCTGCCGCGGAGATGATCGCCACGTTCGCCGCGCAGGCAGCGGTCGCGGTCGAACTTGCCGAGCACCGCAGGGAGTCCGAGCGGCTGTCGGTCTTCGAAGACCGGGACCGGATCGCGCGGGACCTGCACGACCTGGTGATCCAGCGGCTCTACGCGACGGGCATGTCGCTGGAGGGCGCTACGCCGCTGATCACTCGTCCGGAGGTCGCCACCCGGGTGCGAACCGCGGTCGACGCGATGGACGAGACGATCAAGGACATCCGGGCCACCATTTTCGCTCTGCAGGCGCGCAGCGCCGACAAGCCGCCCGGCACGCGGGCCCGCATCCTCGCGGTGGCCGACGAGATGGCCGGCCCGCTCGGCTTTGCCCCTTCCTTGCGGTTGAGCGGGCCGCTCGACAGCCTGATCAGCGGCCAACTAGCCGAGCAGTTGCTGACCGCCTTGCGTGAGGCGCTGTCCAACGCCGCGCGGCACGCCAGGGCCAGCCGGGTCGACGTGACTATCGAAGCAGGCAGCGACAACGGCGGCGGGGGGAAATACGCCGTCCTGCGGGTCCGCGACGACGGCATCGGGATCAACGACGTCGTGCAGCGAAGCGGCCTGCGCAATCTGAGCGAGCGGGCGAAGCGGTTCGGCGGCACTATGCGCGTGACCGCGCACCCGGACGGCGGCACCGACCTGGAGTGGAAGGCGCTGCTCCCGCGCACCCGTTAGCCGCTGCCGGCCGCGGGCGCCGGGGCGGCCGGTTTCACTCCGCCTCGCCTGGGTCGGCCTGTTCACGCAGCCTGGCCGCGTACGCGGCGGCCTGCGTACGGCGCTGCATGCCCAGCTTGGCGAAGAGCGAGGAGACGTAGTTCTTGACGGTCTTTTCGGCCAGGAACATCCGCTCGCCGATCTGGCGGTTGGTCAGACCCTCCCCGATCAAGTCGAGGATCCGCCGCTCCTGCCCGGACAGCCCGGCGAGGGGATCCGGCTGCCGCGCGCTGCCACGCAGCCGCTCCATCACCTGGCTCGCGGCGCGCGGGTCGAGCATGGACTGGCCGGAGGCCACGGTGCGCACCGCGCCCACCAGGTCGGTGCCCCTGATCTGTTTGAGCACGTACCCGGCGGCGCCCGCCATGATCGCGTCGAACAGCGCGTCGTCGTCGGTGAACGAGGTGAGCATCAGGCACGCCACCTCCGGCAGGTGGGAGCGGATTTCACGGCAGACCGTCACGCCGTCGCCGTCGGGCAGCCGGACGTCGAGCACCGCCACGTCGGGGCGCAGCGCCGGAATGCGGGCCAGTGCGGACGCCGCGGTCCCGGCCTCGCCGATCACCCTGATATCCGGCTCCGTCTCCAGCAGGTCCCGCACACCACGCCGGACGATCTCGTGATCGTCGAGCAGGAACACGCCTATCTTCGTGGAGCCATCAGCCAGGTGCGACACGCCATCAGCCTACGACCGGGCCCAGGCGCCGGCCCAGGCGCTCGCATTGGGGCCTGATGCCGCCAACCATCCATAACGGCTGCCGCGGATGCGGCATCGATTGCTGCGGGGGGATCCCGGGGGGTCGCCCCCCCGGGGCAGCGCTACGGCTGCCGCGAATGCGGCATCGATTGCTGCGGGGGGATCCCGGGGGGTCGCCCCCCGGGGCAGCGCTGCTACGGCTGCCGCGAATGCGGCATCGATTGCTGCGGGGGGATCCCGGGGGGTCGCCCCCCCGGGGCAGCGCTACGGCTGCCGCGGATGCGGCATCGATTGCTGCGGGGGGATCCCGGGGGGTCGCCCCCCCGGGGCAGCGCCGCTACGGCTACGCTAACGTGTCACTTCCTGCTGCGCCGCAGGCGCCAGAGCCCCCCGCTGGCGACGGTGCCTTCGACGCGGCGGGCAGGCACCGAGTACGCCGGTTCGCCCAGGGAGGCGGCCATGCCCGAGCCGTTCAACGTATCTACCTACCTGATCGACAGGCACGTCGCGGAGGGCCGCGGCGAGCGCGTCGCGGTCACCGGCCCGGCGGGCACGTTGAGCTACGCCGAGCTGCTCGCGCTGGTGGAAAGCATCGCGGCCGGGCTGCGCGAACTCGGCGTCCGGCCCGAGGAACGGGTCGTCATGGTCGCCGCGGACACCCCGCAACTGCTCGCGGCGATTCTGGCCGCCATGCGGATCGGCGCGGTCGCCGTCCCCGTCAACACCATGCTGACCGGGCGTGAACTCGGCGAACTCTTCCGTGACACCCGCGCCAGGATAGCGATCGTCTCCGGTGAGTTCGCCGCGACAGCCGCGCAGGCCGCGGCCGCGGCACCCGAACTGCGTGACGTCGTGCTCGCCGCGGCCGCGGGCGCCGGTGCCGCGGCCACGGATGCCGACGCCGCGGCGTTCCCGGCCGGGATCAGCGTCACCTCGCTGCCCGGGGTGATCGCCAGCGGCAGCCGTTATGGAGCGGGTTCGCAGTACCCCACCTGGGGCGACTCCGCCGCGCTCTGGCTCTACACGTCCGGCACGACCGGCACCGCGAAGGGGGTGGTGCACCGGCACGCCAATATCCGCCATGTCGCGGAGAGCTACCCGCGCGAGGTGCTCGGCATCACGGCCGACGACCGGTGCTACTCGGTGGCCAAGCTCTTCTTCGCCTACGGCATCGGCAACTCGGCATTCTTCCCGCTCTCGGTGGGCGGGACGGTGATCTTGGATCCGGCGCGGCCGACGCCCGCGCTCGTCGCGGAGCGGCTCGCCAGCTACCGGCCCACGTTGTTCTTTGCCGTGCCCTCGTTCTACGCGGCGCTGCTCGCCGCCGACGTGCCGGCCGGCGCGCTGGGGTCCGTGCGGCTCGCCGTGTCCGCCGGCGAGACCTTGCCCGCCGCGATCTACCAGCGCTTCCTCGACCGTTTCGGCGTCGGCGTGCTCGACGGCATCGGTTCCACCGAGGCACTGCACATCTTCTTGTCGAACCGGCCCGGATCGGTCCGGCCGGGAAGCTCGGGCACGCCGGTGACCGGGTACGAGGTGGAGATCCGTGACGGGCAGGGTGCGCCGGTCGCCGACGGCCTGCCCGGCGACCTCTACCTGAAGGCGCCGTCCGCGGCCCTCGGCTACTGGTGCCGCACCGACACCACCCGCGAGGTGTTCCAGGGCGAGTGGCTGCGCACCGGCGACGTGTACATGCGCTCCGCCGACGGGTACTACACCTGCCTGGGCCGGTCCAGCGACATGATCAAGGCGGGTGGCATCTGGGTGTCGCCCGCCGAGGTGGAGGCGCGGCTGCTCGAGCATCCCGGCGTCGCACAGGCGGCGGTCGTCGGGCTGGCCGACGCGGACGGCCTGGAGACGCCCGTGGCGTGTGTGGTCCGCGCGCCGGGCGAGGCGGCGCAGGCGGCCGATCTCGTCGCGTTCTGCCGCGACGGCCTGGCCGCCTTCAAGCGGCCGCGCGAGATCTTTTTTGTCGAGTCGCTGCCGGCCACCGCCACCGGAAAGCTGCGGCGCTTCGCGGTCCGTGAGACGGCCGCGAAACTGCTCGCCGAGAGCGGCCGGGCCACCCTGCGGGGCGGCGCTGCCGGGGCTTAGCGGCTGGGGCTTAAGGGCTGGGGCTTAGCGGGTGGGGCCGGTGACGGGGTGAACCGCACCGGCATCTCCTTGATCCCGTTGATGAAGTTCGACCGCAGCCTGCGCGGCTCGCCCGCGAGCTCGATGTCGGGCATGCGGTCCACCAGCGCGGCGAAGAGCACCCGCAGTTCGAGGCCGGCGAGGTGCCGCCCGAGGCAGAAGTGCGGGCCGCCGCCGCCGAAGCCGACGTGCGGGTTCGGCGACCGGCCGACGTCGAAGGCGAACGGGTCGGTGAACACCGCCTCGTCCCGGTTGGCCGAGCTGTAGAAGACCACGACCTTGTCACCTTCGCGGATCCGCTGGCCGCGGATCTCGGTGTCGCACGTGGCCGTGCGCCTGAACAGGTTCACCGGGCTCACCCAGCGGACGATCTCCTCTGCCGCCGCCGCGGCCAGGCCCGGATCCGCGCGCAGCCGTTCCCACTGGTGGGGTTCGCGGGCCAGCGCGAGCATGCCGCCGGACGCGGCGTTGCGCGTCGTCTCGTTGCCCGCCACGGTGAGCAGCAGGACGAACAGGTCGAACTCTTCCGTGGTCAGCACGTCGCCGTGATCGTCAGGTCCGAGCAACTGCGTGACGATGTCGTCGCGCGGCTCCGCGCGGCGCCGTTCCGCGAGTTCGTTCGCGTAGCCGTACACCTCGGCAGCGGCCACCGTGCCGTCGTCGACCCCGGTCGAAAACTCCGGGTCGTCGTACCCGATGAGCCGGTTGGACAGGTCGAACAGGCGGTCGCGGTCCTGCGGCGGAGCGCCTATCAGCTCACAGATCACGTAAAGGGGCAGCGGCGCGGCGATGTCCCTGACGAAGTCCGCCTCGCCGCGCGCGGCCACCTCGTCGATCAGCTCGTCGCAGATCTCCTGTACGCGCTTCTCCAGCTGGCCGATCATCCGTGGCGTGAAGCCGCGGTTGACGAAGCTGCGCTGCCTGGTGTGCTGCGGCGGGTCCATGTTCAGCATCATCAGGCGCTGCAGCTCGATCTGTTCTTCCGGCGTCTCGTTGAACAGGGCCAGCCTGCGGCGGGAGGAGAACATGTCCGGGTGCCTTGAGACGTGTTCCACGTCCTCGTGCCTGGTGATCGCCCAGAACCCGGGCCAGCCGGCGGCGCCGCCGTCCGCGTGCCAGAACACGGGTGCGTGTTCGCGCAGCCAGCCGAGCTGGTCGTGCGGGATGCCGTCACGCTCGTACGTGTCCGGGTCGACGAGGTTGATCTGTGGGGTCATCGTCGCCTGCTCTCCTTGTGACAGCACCGTGCATCCCGCGCAGGCTCGCCACGGTCCGGCCGGGCGGTCCGGCTGGGTAGAACGTGTTCTTGTTAAGATAAGCCGGAACCTGGTGGTGCGGGCAAGACCCGGGCCGATCGTGTGCCCCCGCCCCCGGTGCGGCGGCCCGGTGGTGATGGCCCGGTGCGGTGGCCCGGCGCGGTGGCCCGGTGCGGTGGCCCGGTGCGGTGGCCCGGTGCGGTGGCCCGGTGCGGCGGCCCGGTGCGGCGGCCCGGTGCGGCGGCTCAGTCCGGGCCCGCACCCGGCTCAGGCGCGTTCGACGGGGAGATAGATCCGGCCACCCTGCTCGGCGAACTCGTGTGACTTCTCCCGCATCCCGGCCTCGAGTGCGGCGGCGTCGTCGAGCCCGTGCGCCTGCGCATAGGCCCGGACGTCCTGGGTGATCTTCATCGCGCAGAAGTGCGGGCCGCACATCGAGCAGAAGTGGGCCGTCTTGGCCGGCGTGGCGGGCAGCGTCTCGTCGTGGAACGAGCGCGCCGTGTCCGGATCGAGGGCCAGGTTGAACTGGTCCTCCCAGCGGAACTCGAACCTGGCGTCGGAAAGCGCGTCGTCCCACGCTTTCGCGCCGGGGTGGCCCTTGGCCAGGTCGGCGGCGTGCGCGGCGATCTTGTAGGCGATCACGCCCTGCTTGACGTCTTCGCGGTCCGGCAGGCCGAGGTGCTCCTTCGGCGTGACGTAACACAGCATGGCGGTGCCGTGCCAGGCGATGAGCGCGGCGCCGATGGCCGACGTGATGTGGTCATAACCAGGGGCGATGTCGGTGGCCAGCGGGCCGAGGGTGTAGAAGGGCGCCTCGTCGCACAGCTCCTGCTGCAGCCGGACGTTCTCGGCGATCTTGTCCATCGGCACGTGGCCGGGCCCCTCGATCATCACCTGGCAGTCGTAATCGGATCCGATCTTGGTCAGTTCACCGAGCGTGCGGAGCTCGGACAACTGTGACTCGTCGTTCGCATCGTGGATGGAACCGGGCCGGAGCCCGTCGCCGAGCGAGAACGTCACGTCGTAGGTGCGCAGGATCTCGCAGAGCTCGGCGAAGTGGGTGTAGAGGAAGTTCTCCTCGTGATGGGCGAGGCACCAGGCAGCCATGATCGATCCGCCCCGGCTGACGATCCCGGTCCGGCGGCGCGCGGTGAGCGGGACATAACGCAGCAGCACACCGGCGTGGATCGTCATGTAGTCGACGCCCTGCTCGCACTGCTCGATCACGGTGTCGCGGTAGATCTCCCAGGACAGTTCCTCCGGCTTACCGCCCGTCTTCTCCAGCGCCTGGTAGATCGGCACGGTGCCGATCGGCACGGGGGAGCCGCGCAGGATGCCTTCTCGCGTCTCGTGGATGCGCTTGCCCGTGGACAGGTCCATCACGGTGTCGGCGCCCCACCGGGTGGCCCAGCGCATCTTCTCCACCTCTTCCGAGATGGACGACGTCACCGCCGATGTGCCGATGTTGGCGTTGATCTTCACCAGGAACTTGCGCCCGATGACCATCGGCTCGGACTCGGGGTGGTTGATGTTCGCGGGCAGCACCGCGCGGCCCGCCGCGATCTCGTCGCGGACCACTTCGGGTGCGACACCTTCACGCAGCGCGGCGAATTCCATCTCCGGTGTGACGTCGCCGCGCCGGGCGTACGCGCGCTGGGTGACGGCGCCCCCGGCCGGCGGGCGGGCCGCGATCCACGGCGACCGCAGGGCCGGCAGGACGTCGCCGCCGGTGAAGCCGGGGTCGGTGTACGGGCCGGACGTGTCGTAAAGGACCACGGTGGCCCCGTTGGTCAGCGCCACCTCGCGCATCGGCGCGCGGACGTCGGCGCGGCTGCCCGGGAGGTAGGTCTTGCGGAAGGTGTTGTCGAAGGAGGCGTCGGCGGTTGTCATCAAAACTCCCTTCGCCGGCATGATCCGGATCAGGTCCTGGCGGTCGGCGGCCCCGTTAAGCCGCCCTCTCAGCCCGGTCGGACCGGACTCCCGCGTCTTTTGCCACGCTATCTCGTTTGCTGCCCGGATGCCCAGGGCGCACCGCCAGTTCAGCGGGGCGCCACCACCGGCCGGGTAGGGTCGGCGGAACCAGGGCATACGCCCGGGTGGCCAACCGGGCGGCCGGCGGCCGCGGCGCAGGACACGCACGTATACGGAGGGAGGGGGCGGTGGGGACCGGAGCAGGCCGCGATCCGGCAGCGGAGAGCGACCGCGTGGTCACGGTCCCGAACGCGCTCAGCGTGGCCAGGCTGGTCGGTGTGCCGCTTTTCCTCTGGCTCGTGCTCGTGCCCAGGGCGGACTACTGGGCGGTGGGGGTGCTCGTGCTCGCGGGCCTGTCCGACTGGCTGGACGGGAAGATCGCCCGGGCGTGGCATCAGCAGTCCCGGTTCGGCGAGATGCTCGACCCCGCGGCCGACCGGCTGTACATCGCGGCCACCCTCGTCGCGCTCGCCATCAGGGCCATCATTCCCTGGTGGCTGCTCGGCCTGCTCGTGTGCCGTGAACTGGTGCTTGGGGTGGCGCTCGCGGTGCTGCGCCGGCGAGGGTATGGTCCCCCACAGGTGAACCTGGTGGGCAAGGCCGCCACGCTCTGCCTGCTTTACGCCTTCCCGTTGCTGTTCCTCGGTTCGCATACAGGGGCTTTGGCGACGATCGCGAGGGTTGCCGGTTGGGCCTTCGCGATCTGGGGAACTGCTCTGTACTGGTGGGCAGCCGGCCTCTATCTCGAGCAGACGCGCCGGCTGGTCCGGGGGGCACACGCGGCAGGCGAAGCACACGCGGCAAGCGCGCCTGGGGCCGGAAGCGGAGAGGAGAGTTGTCCACGGTGAAGGCCGTCGTGATGGCGGGAGGCGAGGGCACGCGCTTGCGGCCGATGACCGCCAATCAGCCGAAGCCGCTGCTGCCCGTCGCCAATAAACCGATCATGGAGCACGTGCTGCGGCTGCTCAAGCGGCAGGGTTTTCATGACACGGTGGTCACCACGGCTTTTCTCGCGTCGCTCGTCCGCAACTATTTCGGCGACGGCGAGGACTTCGGCATGAGCCTGCGGTACGCGACGGAAGAGATGCCGCTCGGCACCGCGGGAAGCGTGAAGAACGCCGAGGACGAGCTGCGGGACGGCCCGTTCGTGGTCATCTCCGGTGACGCGCTCACCGACATCGACCTGCCCGCCATGATCAAGTCGCACAAGAAGCAGGGCGCTCTGGTCACGATCGGCCTCACCCGCGTGCCGGACCCGCTTGAGTTCGGGATCATCATCGTCGACGACGACGGCCGGGTGCAGCGGTTCCTCGAGAAGCCGACCTGGGGCCAGGTGTTCTCGGACACCGTCAACACCGGCATCTACGTCATGGAGCCCGAGGTGCTCGCCGAGGTGGCCGCCGGTGAGTCGGTCGACTGGTCGTCCGACGTGTTCCCCCGCCTGCTCGAGCGCGGCGCACCGCTGCACGGTTACATCGCGAGCGGCTACTGGGAGGACGTCGGGACTCATGAGAGTTACCTGAAGGCCCAGGCGGACGTGCTCGCCGGCCGCGTCGACGCCGAGATCGACGGGTTCGAGGTGTCGCCGGGGATCTGGGTCGCCGACGGCGCGGAGGTCGATCCGGAGGCGGTGCTGAAGGGCCCGCTGTGCATCGGCGACTACGCCAAGATCGAAGCGGGTGCGGAGCTGCGCGAGTTCACCGTGATCGGCAGCAACGTGGTGGTGAAGGAGGGCGCGTTCCTGCACCGCGCGGTCGTGCACAACAACGTGTACATCGGGCCAGGGGCGAACCTGCGCGGCTGCGTGATCGGCAAGAACACCGACGTGATGGCGTCGGTCCGGATCGAGGAAGCCGCGGTCGTCGGCGACGAGTGCGTCATCGAGGCCGAGGCCTTCCTGTCATCCGGGGTGAAGGTGTACCCGTTCAAGACCATCGAGGCGGGCGCGGTCGTCAACACCAGCGTGATCTGGGAGTCACGGGGGCAGCGCACCCTGTTCGGCCCGCGCGGCGTGTCCGGGCTCATCAACGTGGAGATAACTCCGGAACTGTGCGTGCGGCTGGCCAGCGCCTACGCGACGACGCTGAAGAAGGGCGCGAGCGTCACCACCTCGAGGGACGTGTCGCGCGCCGCGCGGGCGCTCAAGCGGGCCGTGCACGGTGCGCTCACCGCGAGCGCGATCAACGTGCAGGACCTCGAGGCGCAGCCGCTGCCGGTGGCGCGGTTCGAGACCTCGAGGAGCGAGTGCGCGGGTGGGATCGCGCTGCGGACGACGCCGGGCGATCCGCAGGCGATCGACCTCATCTTCCTCGACGAGCGCGGCGCCGACCTGTCACAGGCGGCACAGCGGAAACTGGAGCGGGTGTTCTCGCGGCAGGAATACCGCCGCGCCTTCCCCGGCGAGATCGCCGAGCTTGTCTTCCCGCCCCGGGTGACGGAGACGTACACGCACGAACTTGTCCGCTGCGTCGACATGACCGGCGTCAGGGAAGCCGAACTAAAGATCGTCGTCGACTGCGCGGGCGGCACGGCGTCGCTGGTGCTGCCCGGCCTGCTCGGCCGGATCGGCGTGGACGTGCTCACCGTCAACAACCGGCTCGACGAAGCCTCGCCGACCGAGACGCTCGCCCAGCGCCGCGCGGACATGCAGCGGCTTTCCGAGCTCGTGTCCTCGTCCCGTGCGGCGTTCGGCGTCCGGTTCGACCCCGTCGGCGAGCGGATCTTCCTCGTCGACGAGAACGGCGCGCTCGTGGACGATGACCGCGCGCTGCTTGTCGTGCTCGACCTGATCGCGGCCGAGCGGCACTCGGGGCGGGTCGCGCTGCCCGTGACCACGACCCGGGTGGCCGAGCAGGTGTGCCGCTTCCACGGAGTCGAGGCGCACTGGACCGCGACGTCGATGGACGCGCTCACGCAGGCGGCGGGCGAGGATGACGTGATCCTGGCTGGTGACGGGCGCGGTGGTTTCATCGTGCCGGAGTTCAGCCGGACGGTCGACGGGATCGCGGCGTTCACCAGGCTCCTCGGGCTTGTCGCACGCACCAGGCTGACGCTCAGCCAGATCGACCGCCGCATCCCGGCCGCGCATCTGCTCCGGCGGTCGATGCCGACGCCGTGGGTGGCGAAGGGATCGGTGATGCGCGCCGTGGTCGAGGCGGCGGCCGACCGCACGCTGGACACGACCGACGGGGTGCGCGTGGTGGAGGCGGACGGTAGCTGGGTACTCGTGCTGCCCGACCCCGCCGAGGCGGTCACGCACATGTGGGCCGAGGGCAGCGACCCCGACACGGCGCACGCGCTGCTCGACGAGTGGGCCGCGGTGGTGGAGCGCGCGGGCCAGTGATTGCGGCCCGGCGACGTTGCCACCGGCGCCACGGGACATCACGGCCGCCAGGTGTGAGAAAATCTCGATCAGCGTAGTGCGGCGTTGCGGTGCTGCCCACCGGTGAGATGGAGCGTGCAGGGGCACGGACATGCGTGGCGCATGGACTCACTCGTCGCACCGCGGGTAGCTTGTGCGGCAGGGGAGGTGGAAACCGCCGGTGAAACTGCGGGTAAGGCCGTGGCTCCGACGTGGCGGTCCACCGCGGCGCAGGCATCAGCCCGCGCCGGTGCGCAAGGCAGATGGATGGAGGCCGAGCCGACCGATGCCGAGCGTTTACTGCACGCAGTGCGGGAGCGCGAACCCGGAGGGTGCGCGCTTTTGTTCGCACTGCGGTAACCCGCTGACGCGGGGATCGCCGGGTGAGCAGGCGGGGGAGACCACGTCCATGATCTCCGTGGCCGGGCCGGAGGCCCCCGAGGCCGAACCGGGCGAGGAACTTGCCGCCGATCTCGCCGCGGCCGACGGGCTTCCCGCCGGGACGGCGCTGCTCGTGGTCAAGCGGGGCCCGAACGCAGGAAGCAGATTCCTGCTCGACAACGATCTCACCACGGCGGGCCGTCACCCGGACAGCGACATCTTCCTCGACGATGTGACCGTGTCCCGCAGGCACGCCGAGTTCTACCGGCAGGGGAGCGCCTTCACCGTGCGCGACGTCGGCAGCCTGAACGGCACGTACGTGAACCGTGAGCGTATCGAGGAAGCCACCCTGAACGGGGGAGACGAGGTCCAGGTAGGCAAGTTCCGGCTCGTGTTCCTCGCGAGCAGGCGGCACAGTGAGAGCTGGCCGGCCGGCGGACCATGAGTGCTCAGTCGGCACGGGCTTACTTCAGCATCGGCGAAGTGCTTGCCCAGCTGCAGGGAGAATACGACGTCAGCGTCTCCAAGATCCGCTTTCTCGAGTCGGAGGGGCTGATCGAGCCGGCCCGGTCGCCGTCCGGGTACCGACGGTTCGGCCCCGCCGACATCGAGCGGCTTCGCTACATCCTGTCCGCGCAGCGGGATCGGTACCTGCCGCTCCGGGTGATCAAAGAGAAGCTCGGCGCGCTCGATCGCGGTGAGGATCCAAGCCCTCGCGCCACGCTCGGGCTGGTCGCGGCGGTCCCGCCCGACGGTGGCACCGCGGCCGCACCGGACGGCGGCGCCGCGGCCACGCATTCGCTCAGCCGCAGTGAGCTTGCCCATGCCGCGGGAATAGGCGACGGCGAGCTGGCCGAGCTCGAGGAGTTCGGCCTGGTCCGCAGGTCCGGGCGGCACTACGGCCCAGAAGCGCTTACGGTGGCACGGACCGCCGCGGAGCTGGCCAGGTTCGGCGTGCAGCCGAGGCACCTGCGCGCGATCAAGGCAGCCGCGGAGCGGGAAACGGCGCTCATCGACCAGGTGGTCGCGCCGATGATGCGCCAGCGCAGCCCGGGCGCACGGGATCGGGCGGAAGAGACGGCTCGGGAGATCGCAGCCCTCACTCTGCGGCTGCACGCTGCGTTTCTTGAAGCCGGGCTGCGCACGGATCTGAGCCAATAGCGGGTGTACGTTGGCAAAGGGAGTGCCGGCAGGTGGGTACCCGGCGCTGCGGAGAACGAAGAAGGCAACGAGCACGCAGAGCGCAACTCGCGCGAGAGGACGGAGCGGCCGTGAGGCAGATGGAGGTCGTCGGCGTCCGGGTCGAGATGCCCTCGAACCAGCCCATCGTCCTGCTGAAAGAGGCGCAGGGCGACAGGTACCTGCCGATCTGGATCGGCGCCGTGGAGGCGACCGCGATCGCGTATGCCCAGCAGGGCATGCTGCCAGCGCGGCCGCTCACGCACGATCTGTTTCGTGACGTGCTTGACGCGCTCGGCGTTCAGTTGCGGACGGTCAATATCACCGCGCTGCGGGACGGGATCTTCTTCGCCGATCTCGTCTTCTCCAACGGGGTGGAGGTGAGCGCGCGCCCGTCGGACTCGATCGCGCTCGCGCTGCGCACGGGCGCGACGATCTTCGTCACCGATGAGGTCCTCGACGAGGCGGGGGTGGCGATCCCCGACGAGCAGGAGGATGAGGTGGAGAAGTTCCGTGAGTTCCTCGACACCATCAGCCCGGAAGACTTCGGCCGTTCCACGTAGGCCTTCTTATCGGTTTGTGCGTACTCGTCACGACGCGCCGGGGGGGATCGTTGACGTGCCCCGGGTGGCCGGCCTACCGTGCGAGACGAATACCCAGCGTGGTCCGGTGACCTGGTCCAGGGGCAACCGCCCCGTACCGGGCGCGCGGCCCGCGGGCGTGGGTATCGACATGGTCGTGGGGTGCGGGACGTGCGCCGCGGACGGCGCGCTTCTCGCGCCCGCACTGTCAGCTCCCGGGCGGAGGTCGGCGTGGCGGTAACAGGCAGCGGGGACCGCGGCCAGACAAGACCCCCAGGTACGGCTGCTGGCAGCGCCGAGACGCCGGCTCACGGCGATGACCTGTCTGCGGCCACCCGCGCCGCCGCGCCACCCGGCGGCAACCAGTATCACGGCGAGCAAGGCCTGCTCTTCGACGACGAGCGCGACGCCTATCCAGAGGACACCGGTTACCGTGGGCCCACCGCGTGCGCGGCCGCCGGGATCACCTACCGTCAGCTCGACTACTGGGCGCGCACGGGACTCGTGGAGCCGAGTGTCAGGCCGGCCCACGGGTCCGGCTCCCAGCGCCTGTACGGTTTCCGCGACATCCTCGTGCTGAAGGTCGTCAAGCGGCTGCTCGACACCGGGATATCCCTGCAGCAGATCCGCGCCGCCGTGCAGCATCTGCGCCATCGCGGCGCGGTCGACCTGGCGCAGGTCACGCTGATGAGCGACGGCGTCAGCGTCTACGAGTGCACCTCACCCGATGAGGTGGTGGATCTGCTCCAGGGCGGCCAGGGGGTCTTCGGGATCGCGCTCGGCCGGGTCTGGCGCGAGGTCGAGGGAACGCTCGCCGAACTGCCGAGCGAGAAGACATCGGACGGACCCGAATTCAGCGGGCCCGCGGCCGTCGGCGACGAACTGGCCGGCCGCCGCGCCCGCCGTACCGGCTGACCCCCACCCGTCAGGCCCGGCCGCGCGAAAGGTCAGCAAATCGGCCGGGGGGTCCGGGGTCGCCTCCGGGCCAGCACGGCTCGCTGGGATGAGCTCCAGGCCGGGGGCTGGTCGGGTAGGCTTGGATCACGCTGATGACCCCGTCCGGGAGAGATCTCACGCAGCCGGCGTGAGGCGCCGAAGGAGCAACCCCCCGCAACCTCTCAGGCACCAGGACCGGACAGGTGAGGCGCCTCTGGAAAGCAGGATCCGTCGCCGCCCGGTCGCGGATCCTCACCGAAGGTGCAAGCCGCAGCAGATTCCCGCCGTGCGGTGAAGCTCTCAGGTAGCGATGACAGAGGGGGAAGCGGCGGCCCGCACGAGACGCGGGCGGCCGCTGGTATGCCCTGGGCGGCGGCCCTGGGCACCCCACAAGGTCGCGGCCTTGGAGGCCCTCATGACATCCGTTCAGCACCTGCCTGCGAGCCAGGGACCAGCGGTGGCACTCGAAGCACTGGCACTCGAAGCACTGGCCCCCGGCGAGACCGCGCACGACGCGTTCGCCGCGCGGCACATCGGCCCCGGGCCGGCCGAAGTCGAGCACATGCTCGCCGTGACCGGGTTCGCCACCCTCGACGAGCTCACCGAGGCGGCGCTGCCGCGCGAGATCGGCCACGACGCCAGGCTCAGCCTGCCCGCGCCCCTGACCGAGCCCGAGGCGCTCGCCGAGCTTCGCCGCCTCGCGGCGCAGAACGAGGTACTCACCTCGATGATCGGTCTCGGCTACTACGGCACGGTCACGCCCGCGGTGATCCGCCGCAACCTGTTCGAGAACCCCGCGTGGTACACGGCCTATACGCCGTACCAGCCGGAGATATCGCAGGGGCGCCTGGAGGCGCTGCTGAACTTCCAGACCATGGTGAGCGACCTGACCGGGCTGCCGGTGGCGGGCGCCTCACTGCTCGACGAGGCGACCGCCGCCGCGGAGGCGATGACGCTGGCGCGGCGTGCCGCGACGCCGGCCGCCGGCGCCACGACCGCGGGCAGCGTCTTCCTCGCTGACGCCGACTGCCTGCCCCAGACGCTCGCGGTGCTGCGTACCCGCGCGCAGCCGTTGGGGATAAGGCTTGTCGTCGCCGATCCGACGCCGGAGGCCATCGGTGACCTGGCCGGCGATCTGTTCGGTGTGCTGCTGCAGTACCCCGGCGCGAGCGGCGCCGTGCGCGATCTGCGGCCCGCCATCGAGGCGGCGCACGCGTGCGGCGCGCTCGCGGCCGTCGCCGCCGATCCGCTCGCGCTGACCCTGGTGCGCCCGCCGGGCGAGCTTGGCGCCGACATCGCCGTCGGCTCCACGCAGCGGTTCGGGGTGCCCGTCGGGTTCGGCGGCCCGCACGCCGCCTACATCGCGGTGCGCGACGACCTGAAGCGGCAGCTGCCCGGCCGCCTGGTGGGCGTGTCCGTGGACACCGGCGGGCACCTGGCCTACCGGCTCGCGCTGCAGGCGAGGGAGCAGCACATCCGGCGTGAGAAGGCGACGAGCAACATCTGCACCGCGCAGGTGCTGCTCGCCGTGATGGCCGCCATGTACGCGGTCTACCATGGCCCCGGCGGGCTGACGGCGATCGCGCGCCGGGTGCACCACCGGGCCGCTACCCTGGCCGCGGCCCTTCGCGGGTTCGGTCTCGACACGGGCCCCGGCGCGTTCTTCGACACCGTCCGCGTCCACGTTCCCGGTGGCGGTGCGGCGGCGGCCGAGTCCGCGCAGCGGGCCGGCTACAACCTGTACCTGGTGGACGCGGACACGGTGCAGATCTCCTGCGACGAGACCACGACGCAGCGGCACCTGCGTGATGTGGTGAGCGCGGTGACCGGCGCGGCGGCGCAGGAGGCGGCGCAGGCGCTCGCGCGGGTGGAGGCGCTCGCGGGCGCGCGGCCCGACCCGATGGCGCAGACCCTGCCCCCCGCGCTGCGGCGTGGGTCGGGGTTCCTCACCCATCCCGTCTTCCACTCCTACCAGAGCGAGACCGCGATGCTGCGGTACCTGCGGCGCCTGGCCGACCGCGACATCGCGCTCGACCGGGCGATGATCCCGCTCGGCTCGTGCACGATGAAGCTCAACGCGGCGGCCGAGATGGAGCCGGTCAGCTGGCCGGAGTTCGCTTCCATCCACCCGTTCGCGCCGGCCAGCCAGATCCGCGGCTACGCCGAACTGATCAGCGACCTCGAGCGCTGGCTGGCGGAAATGACCGGCTACGACGCCGTCTCGCTGCAGCCGAACGCGGGCTCGCAGGGAGAGCTCGCGGGCTTGCTCGCGATCCGGGCCTACCACGCCTCGCGCGGTGAGTCCCACCGTGACATCTGCCTCATCCCCGGATCGGCGCACGGCACCAACGCGGCGAGCGCGACGCTGGCGGGCCTGCGCGTCGTGGTGGTGAAGACCGGGGCCGACGGCGTCATCGACGCCGCCGACCTGACCGCCAAGCTGGACATACACGGCGCGAACCTGGCCGCCATCATGGTGACGTACCCGTCCACCAACGGCGTCTTCGAGGAGACGATCACCGGCGTGTGCGACGCGGTGCACCGGGCGGGCGGGCAGGTGTACGTGGACGGGGCGAACATGAACGCGCTGGTGGGCATGGCGCGGCCGGGGGAGTTCGGTGCGGACGTGTCCCACCTGAACCTGCACAAGACGTTCTGCATCCCGCACGGTGGCGGTGGACCCGGGGTCGGGCCGGTCGCGGCCCGCGCGCATCTGGCCGCGTTCCTGCCACCGTCCGTGGCGGGAATACCGGTACCCAACGGCGCCGATGGTGACGTGGGGCCGGTCGCGGGAGCGCCCTGGGGGTCGGCGGGCATCCTGCCGATCTCCTGGGCATACGTGCGGATGATGGGGGCCGGGGGGCTGCGCCTGGCGACCCAGGTCGCGATCCTGGCCGCGAACTACGTGGCGAAACGGCTCGCGTCGCACTATCCCGTGCTTTTCACGGGCCGCGGTGGCCTGGTCGCCCACGAGTGTGTGATCGACCTTCGCGCGATCGCCAAGGACACCGGGATCACCAACGAAGACGTCGCGAAGCGGCTCATCGACTACGGGTTCCACGCACCGACCATGTCGTTCCCTGTCGCGGGCACGCTGATGATCGAGCCCACCGAGAGCGAGGATCTCACCGAGCTCGAC
>WNFJ01358670.1_pt2 | contig 47508 bp, 41 predicted proteins | sample 5400461 | NCBI WGS metagenome assembly WNFJ01 (sample SAMN13153349, study PRJNA577476) | soil metagenome | isolation source: 115 cm saprolite on Douglas fir-dominated hillslope | place: USA:California | collected 2013-09-17
GACGCGCTCTACCGGGTCTACCGCGGGCTGCGGTTGCGGCGCCAGGTCTCGCGCGGCGCGCCGCTGTCGTTCGAGCGGGCGATCGAACGCCGGGCGCTGCTTTACTACGCCGCGGCCGACGCCGGCGTGCGGACGCCGCGGGTGCGCGCGCTCGTACGGGTCGGGCCGGACACGGTCGCGCTGGCCTACACGCACGAAGAGGGGGTGGCGCTGGCGGCCGAAGCCGCCGGCCCGACCGGCCCGACCGACGCGCAGCTGCGGCGGGTCTGGGCCACGGTGCTGCGGCTGCACGCTCACCGCGTCACCCACCGGGCGCTCACCGCCGACCGCATCCTGATCAGGAGCGACGGCGACGTCGTGCTGCTCGATCCCGGCAACGGTGACGTGGCAGCGAGCGATCTGCAGCTGCGCCTGGATCTGGCCCAGCTGCTCGCCGAGTCCGCGCTCCTCGTCGGGCCGGACCGGGCGGCCGATGTAGCGCTCGGTGAGGTGGGCGGGGCGCGGCTGGCCGGCACGGTGCCGCTGCTGCAGCCGCTCGCCCTCTACCGCACCACCAGAGGCGCACTGCGGCACCGCCCCGCTGTGCTGCCCGCCCTGCGTGAGCGGCTGCTCGCCGCGCTGCCAGGCGGCGGCCAGGTCGCCCGCGTGCAGCTGGAGCGGGTGCGGCTGCGGACACTGGCCAGCCTGATCGGGGGCGTCGCCGCGGCGTACGTGCTGGCCGGCCAGCTCGCCAGGGTCAACCTGCTGCGGGTCGTGCGGCACGCGGACTGGCGCTGGACCCTGGCCGCGCTCGCCCTCTCAGCGCTGACGTACGCCGCCGCCGCGATCTCGCTTTCCGGCTTCGTGCTCGAGCGGCTGAGATTCGCGCGCACGCTTCTCGCGCAGATGGCCGCCTCCTTCGTCACGCTTGTCACGCCCGCGGCGGTCGGCGGCGCCGCGCTCAACATCCGCTATCTGCAACGCAGCGGGGTGTCGCCCGCGCGGGCGACGGCGAGCGTGGGCGCGGCGCAGGTCGTCTCCTTCCTGCTGCACGTGGTGGCGCTCGTGGTCTTCGCCGCTCTTACCGGCTCGGTGCACATCCATTCGCTCCAGCCGCCGACGTGGGCCTACGTCGTGCTCGCCGCGCTGCTGATCCTGGTACTCGCCACGATCGCTATTCCGCCTGGCCGGCGCCTGCTGCGCGCCCGCCTCACACCAGCGCTCGGCCAGGTGTTTCCCCGGATACTCGACCTGGCGCAGAACCCGCGCAAGCTGGCAGCGGGCTTCGGCGGCGCGCTCCTGCTCACCGCGCTCTACGTTGCCTGCCTCGAGGCCTGCGTCCGGGCGGTCGGTGGCTCGGTCCCCATCGTCGGCGTCGCCGTCGTCTACCTGTCCGGCACCGCCATCGCGGCGGCGGCGCCCACGCCCGGTGGGCTCGGCGCCATCGAGGTCGCGCTCTCCGCCGGGCTCACCGCCGCCGGGCTGCCAAGCGCCACCGCGCTCGGCGCCGTACTGCTGTTCAGGTTGCTGACCTTCTGGCTCCCGGTACCGGTCGGCTGGCTCGCCTTCAACTACCTGGAACGGCAAGGAGCGCTGTGACCTGGCCGGCGCGTTAATGGCCCTCGGTAATTTGCCCGAACGGCTCCGCAGGGTGCGCCAGTGCGCCAGTGCGCCAGTGCGCCAGTGCGCCAGTGCGCCAGTGCGCCAGTGCGCCGCGTGCGCCGCCTCAGTGTGAGTCGCGGCTGACCTCGGGGCCGCTCGAGCCGACCAGAAAGTCGAGATCCGCGCCGCGGTCGGCCTGCAGGACGTGGTCGATGTACAGGCGTGCCCAGCCGCGGGCCGGCCGCGGGTATGCGGCGGGCCCGGCCGCGCCCGGTCCCGCCGCGGCCGCACGCGCGGACAGTTCGGCGCTCGGCAGGTCGATGTCGATCCTTCTGGCCGCGACGTCGAGCATGATCGGATCTCCGGTGCGGACCAGGGCCAGCGGGCCACCCGCCGCGGCTTCCGGCGCGACGTGCAGCACCACGGTGCCGTAGGCGGTGCCCGACATCCGCGCGTCGCTGACGCGCACCATGTCCCGCACGCCCTTGGCCAGCAGCCGCGCGGGCAGCGGCATGTTGCCGACCTCCGGCATGCCCGGATAGCCCTTGGGGCCGCAGCCGCGCAGGACGAGGACGCTGCTTTCTTCGACGTCGAGGCCGGGGTCGTCCAGCCGGGCGCGGAGGTCTTCGACGCTGTCGAACACGACGGCGCGGCCCCGGTGCGAAAGCAGCGCGGGGGTGGCCGCGGATGGCTTGATCACCGCGCCGTCCGGGGCCAGGTTCCCGCGCAGGACGGCGATGCCGGCCGACTCCTGCACCGGCGCGGCGCGGCGGTGGATGACGGCCTCGTCGTATATTTCCGCGTCCGCGATGTAGTCGGCGAGCGGGCGGCCGGTCACGGTGACGGCCGTGGGATCGAGCAGGTCGGCGACCTCGCGCAGGACGGCGTGCAGGCCGCCGGCCCGGTACAGGTCGTCCATCAGGTACTTGCCTGACGGCTGGAGGTCGGCGATGAGCGGCACGTTCGCGCCGATCTCGAAGTCGTCCAGGGTCAGGCCGGCACCGAGACGCCCGGCGATCGCGAGCAGATGGATGACCGCGTTGGTGGACCCACCGCACGCGGCGATGGCCACGATCGCGTTGCGGAACGACCCGTGGGACAAGATCACGCTCGGCCTGCGGTCCTCGGCGACCATCTCGACGGCAAGACCGCCCGCGGCGTGCGCGCGTTCGAGCAGCCTGCTGTCTGGCGCGGGGATGGCGGCCGCGCCCGGCAGCGTGATGCCGAGGGCCTCGGCCATGACCGCCATGGTCGAGGCGGTGCCCATGGTGTTGCAGTGCCCCCTGCTGCGGATCATCGAGGACTCGGCCCGCAGGAACTCCTCCTGCGAGAGGGTGCCCGCCCTGACCTCCTCGCTCAGCCGCCACACGTCGGTGCCGCAGCCGAGCGGCGCGCCGCGGAAGTGGCCGGTGAGCATCGGCCCGCCCGGCACGACGAGAGCAGGCAGGTCGACGGAGGCGGCCGCCATGAGCAACGCGGGAATCGTCTTGTCGCACCCGCCGAGCAGGACGGCACCGTCGACCGGGTTGGCGCGGATCATCTCCTCGGCGGCCATAGCGGCCAGGTTGCGGAAGAGCATCGCCGTCGGGCGCAGCTGTGTCTCGCCGAGCGCGGGCACCGGCAGTTCGAGCGGGACGCCGCCTGCCTCCCAGACGCCCGCCTTCACGCTGGCCGCGACCTCGCCGAGGTGGCTGTTACACGGGACCAGGTCCGAGGTGGTCGTGACGACCGCGATGTGCGGGCGGCCGTCGAACGCGTGGCCGGGAAGACCGCGCCGCATCCAGGCCCGGTGGATGAAGGCGTTCCGGCCGGCGCCCGCGTACCACGCCTGGCTGCGCCTTGTGGTGGTCATCGCCGTCCCCTTCCGTCCGCCCGTCCGCGGCGCATCCCGCGGGGGCGCCGCGACCACGCCGGCCGGACTCTACAGTCCGGCGAGCAGATCGGTCTCGGTGATTCCTGGTCCCTGGCCGTCGCGGATGAACCACTCGGTGCCGAACGCGAACCTGAAGCTGTCGTCGGGCAGGGCGAGGAAGAACGACTCCTCGCCGATCTGGCTCGCGTGCGCGCGCATGGCCCGCCGCTTGTGTTCGACGTACGGCGAGACGTCAACGGCGGCGGTGATCAGCGACTCGGGCTTGCCGAACTCGCTGGCGTCGCCCACGTCGGGCAGCTCGATATTGGCCGTGGCGGCCTGCTCGGCGAGCGCGCGCATGCCTCGTAGCACGTGGTCGCGGTTCATGGTGCTCTGGTACACCCGCGCCGTCCCGGCCAGCTGAGCCGCGCGCAGCCCGACCCTGTGCACCTGGATGTGGTCGGGGTGGCCGTAGCCGCCGTTGTCGTCGTAGCAGGTCAGCACGTCGGCGCGTTCCTCGTCAAGGACCGCGGCCAGCCGCCGCGCCGCCTCGTCGACCGGTGCCGTCCAGAACGATCCTGGCGCATCGTTGGCGGGCGTGCCCATCATCCCCGAGTCCGCGTAGCCGAGGAACTCGAGCCGGTGCGCGCCGAGTATGTCCGCCGACGCCCGCGTCTCCGCCACGCGGCGCTGCCACAGTTCCTCACCGCCGGGCAGGAATCCGGCGGGTACCTCACCCTGCTCGCCGCGCGTTGCCACCACGAGCACCACGCGGTGGCCCTCCTCGGACGCCTTGCGCATCACCCCGCCGCACGCGATGCACTCGTCGTCGGGATGGGCGTGGAACGACACCAACGTGGCCATGCCGCGACGCTACCCCAGGCATCTGTTCACCCGTCGCGGCGCCTGGCGAGCAGCCGCCGCTTCGTCCGTCCGCTGCCTGGCACGTCCTCCTGGCGGACGGCCTCGAAGCCGGCGCCGAGAAGACTCGCGGGCTCCCCCGCGCCCAGGCACCATTCGGCCGGCATGCCAGGCCGGGCCCGCCGCGCGGCGGCCGTGAACGCTTCCCAGCCGAGCAGGCCGCCTGGTGCCACCGCCGCGGCAGCCCGGGCGAAGACCGCCGGGTCCCAGTAGCCGGTGCAGAGTACCAGCGCGTAGCGGCCCGGCTGCGGCCCCCACGCCCGCAGATCGGCCTGCACCAAGGTGATCAGGTCACCGAGCCCGCGCCGCTGCGCCTCCCGGCTGAGCAGGCCGAGTGCCACGTCAGACACGTCCACCGCGGTGACCCGCCGCCCCGCCCCCGCGGCCAGCAGCACGCTGCCCGACCGCCCGCACGCCAGGTCCGCGACCGGCCCCTCGGGCAGCGGCATGGCCAGCGCGCGCATAGCGAGTGGATGCGGCTCGAACAAGGCGAAACCCTCTTCGTACCTGGCATTCCATTTGAGCCGGTCCGGGTGACCGGCGAGATCCGCGGGAACGTGCTGCACGCTGCGCACATTAGCTCACGCGGCCGGAGTTGGACGCGGGACCCGGCTGGTCGCCGCCACCGTGCCCACCTCGCGGCATTCAGGTAGGCGACGTTGCCCTTGTGGCTGCCCGGTGCCGCCGCGATGCTGTACCGGATGGACACCGCCGCAATAGTGGATGAGCTGGCCAGGCTGGTCGCGGCGCACTACGTGTTTGCCGACGTCGGGCGAGGAGATCGGCCGGGTGCTGACCCGCGGTACCCGCGCCGCAACCGCGCACGAAGCACGCCGCGCCCGGGACGGGCGGCCCGATCCGCCGCGCCAGGCCCGCGCGCCCACGGCCGTAACCGCCCGCGCGGGCGGTTACGGCCGTGGGCGCGCGTCGATCTGCCGCTGCGCCTCGAAAAGCACGTTCCCGACCTGCTGGCCGAACCGCACGTCGCAGGGGTGGGCGACCCGGCCCGACCTGGCGTTGCCGGCGAGTTCGGCGAGCGCGACCCGCAACGGCCCAAGTGGCTCGCTCTGCTTCGGCGCGGCCGACCGCCCGGACTCACCCCACACGTACAGGTCGAAGCCGTCCGCGGCCTGCGACGCGCTCAGCGTGACCGTCAGCGTGCTCGTGACTCCGCCGCGGTGGTGCAGGACAAGATGCGAGACGTCGGCCAGGCCGGCGTCGGCGGTCACCGAGACCACCGGACCCAGGCACGCCCAGAGCAGCGACACCGCGTGCGGCGCCACGTCCCACAGGCCGCCCTTGTCGCGCCGCCACGGGGTGTTGAACGGGTTGGATGCCAGCAGTGCCGACCCGAGCCATACCGCGTTACCGCCGGTCCAGCGGTCCCGGCTGGTGACGTCGGCCAGCCAGGCCCTGACGTCGGCTTGGAAGCGCGCGGTGAAGAAGACGACGGACGCGACCCCCGCATCCTCGACCGCACGTACCAGCGCGTCGGCCGCCGCGGCCGAGGTGGCGATGGGTTTTTCCAGCAGCAGGTGCTTGCCTGCGGTGGCCGCCCGCGTCGCGATCGCGGCCTGCACGTCCGGCGGCACCGCGAACGCCACCGCGTCGACGCCGTCGAGGAACGCGCCGATGTCGCTGTAGGCCGTGGCCTGGTGCTCAGCCGCGACCTCCGCGGCGGAGCCCGGGTTGCGCCCCCAGACCGCGGTGAACTCGATGCCCTCGGCCGAGGCAAGGGCCGGTGCGTGGGTGACGCGGGCCCAGTGGCCGGTGCCGACCAGGCCGAACCTCAGCGGCCGCGTGGGACCGTTCATCTTCCGCCCTTCCCTGCGTGCGGGCCGGCCACCGGCCGGCCCGCTATGTCACAAGGTGGTGACCAGCCCGCCGTCGATGACGAAGTCGGCGCCTGTCACGTTCCCCGCGCGGTCGCTCGCGAGCAGCACGACCAGATCCGCGACCTCCTCCGGGCGGGTGAACCGGCCGGTCACCGAGTCTTTGGCGGCCTGCTCGGCGACGGCGCCCGAGTCGCCGCCGCTGGCCCGTGCGACGGTCGCGGCGACGCCGTCGTCGCCGAGCCACAGGGCCGTGGCCACCGGTCCCGGGCTGACCGTGTTGACCCGGATGCCGCGGGGGCCCACCTCCTTGGACAGCGACTTGCTGAAGTTCGCCAGCGCGGCCTTGGCCGCGCTGTAGTCGATGACAAGCGGGTCGGGCAGGAACGAGTTGACCGAGCAGATGGTCACGATGGTGCCCGCCCCGCGGCCGAGCAGGTGCGGCAGCGCCGCGCGGGTGGTACGGACGGCGGCGAAGAAGTTGATGGTCATCGCCGCGGCCCAGTCGTCGTCGGTGACGGAAAGGAACCCGCCAAGGCGCGGGCGGACCGCGCCGACGTTGTTGACAAGGATGTCAATGCCGCCGTACGCGGAGACGGCATCGTCGATCAGCCGCGCCGGGCCGTCCGGGGTGCTCAGGTCGACCCACACGGGACGGACGCCGAAGGAGTGAGCGAGGCGGCTAAGGTCGCGCGTCACGTTACGGGCGCCCGCGACCACGCGCACTCCCTCACCGGCAAGCGCCTGCGTCACCGCCAGGCCGATCCCCCTGCTCGCGCCGGTGACAACGGCGGTCTTGCCGGAAAGCTGCAGATCCACGGCGGACTCCTCGCGTGATGGGCGGCTTCCGGCTACCGTACGCCGGCCCTCTGGCCCGGAACCGATCTAGGTCCGGGGCTGGCGGGCCCGCCGTACCGGCCGCGCAGACTCCACCGGCGTGGCGAGGTGGCCGCCGACGAGCCGGGTGAGCGCGCCGGTGAACGCCGCACGTTCGGCCGGGCGCAGGGCCTCGAGAACGTCGCGGTGCACGCGGTCGACGATGTCCCGTCCCGCCGCCGCGATCCGCTCACCCGCCTCGGTTACCGCGACGATCCTGGCGCGCCGGTCCGTGCGAGACGGCCGGCGCTCCGCGTACCCCGCCGCTTCGAGTTCGTCGAGCGTCACCACCATCGTGGTCTTGTCCAGGTCGGAAAGCTTGGCCAGCTCGATCTGGGTCAGCTCGCGCTCCATGGCATGCACGAGCACGCAGTGGCCCCGTGGTGTCATCCCGATCTCGGCCAGCGCCGCCGTCATCCGCGTCGCGAGGACGTGGCTGGCGTGGGACAACAGGAAGCTGAGGTCGGCGGCGGTCCGTTCGGGCGCGGTGGTGGCCATGCCGACAGCATAGCCAGACTGTTCCGCTGCAAGATAATCTCGCAGCAGACTAACTGTCCGGGGGATCAGGCGGCCGGCGGTCACCTGGCTTGGTGGACGGTCACCCACGAGGGCCGGTTTGGTGACCACGTGACAAGTGACGGCGCGGTGCTCGCCCGGCCTCGCCCTCCGCCGATCCGCCTGCCATGTTCCAGAACGCGCAGTGGCGGCCGCCCGACCCCGCCGCACCCATAGCTGACCTCCTCGGCGGTGTCCCGCTCCACGCGACGTACCTACCGTTCGGTACGGCACTCATCCTGCCGCGACCGGTGCGCCGGGCCCGCGGACAGCCGCAACCTTGTGCAAAAGTGACAGGCAACGGTGGACGATCGCCTCAATCGCGATCTAGCTTCCGGGCGGCCCAGCGCGGTCCGCGGCCGCCCACGGTGAGACTGGAGACAGGTGAGGCTGGGGACAGCTGATGACGCTGATCGTCGTGTCCGGGGCGCCGGGTACCGGCAAGTCGACCATCGCCGCGGCGCTCGCGGCCGAGCTGGGCTGGCCCCTGCTCGCGCTCGACACGGTCAAGGAAACGCTGGCCGATGTGCTCGGTCTGGGCGGGGAGAGCTGGTCAAATCGCGTCGGCGACGCCGCGGCGGAGGTCGTCTTCCGGCTGTCCGCACAGTTTCCCGACGCGGTAGCGGAGGGCTGGTGGCGAGGAGAGCGACGCGAGCGGGCGGTCGGTGAGTTCGCCGGGGCGGTCGAGGTGTTCTGCCGCTGCGGCGCGCACCTCGCCGCCAGCCGGATGCGCGGCAGGCACGGCGCCGGCCGTCACCCGATCCACCGCGACGTGATCAACCCGTCGCTGATCGACGAGGCCGCGAAGCTCGGGGCGGCTGTCACCCCGCTCGGCCTTGGCGCGGCACTGGTCGAGGTGGACACCGGGCAGCCGGACGCAGCGGCCAGGGCGGTCGCCGCGGTGGCAAGCGCCCTCGGCAGGTAGCGTCGCTGCTTCCTGGCGGCATCGCGCCGCGGCAGCCGTTAGGGATGTGTCTGGATCTTCCGGAAATATTTCGGAAGAGCGACCGTAACACGGCCGCCGTCCTCGGAATTGCCGACATGCACGCGGGTATTGAAACATTTCCGGCACACAGCCTCGCCCGCCGCCGCGCCCCGCCTCCTGCGACTTTGGCTACTTATCCCGAACGGCTGCCGCGTGGCGCGCCGGGTACCCAGTGCAAATGATCATGATGGCTGCCGAGGGGCTGCAGGCACAGCCGAGAGTCTTCAGGCACAAACGAAAATGTCGTACCCATCCGATAGCGTGTTCGAAGACGGTTGAAGGCCTGGCCAGGTTGGGAGGTGACCCATGGCGGCAACTGCAAGTACTGACGTGCGTATGGGCCGCGTTCCGATGCCAGCCGGGCGACGACCGGCAGAGGTGCCGGAGCGGGTACGGGTCGGCCTGGCGGAACCGGCGGAGCACGTCTGCCCGGCGGAACTGGCGGAGCTGGCGGAGCTGGTAGAGCCGACGGATGCGGAGCTTTGGGGACTGGCGCCAGATCCCGACAGTGACCCGGTCGATGGGCCTGAGGCCGATCTGCCGTCGGAACTGCTCGTCGCGCGCTTAGCGCAGGAGGCGGCCAGGCAACGGTGGGTTCCTCCCGAGCTTGCGCTGGCGTTCCCGGCCAGCCTGGTCTCCCGTGACGCATGCGCCGGCGGATCCAGCCGCGCGGGCGGCGGCTCCGCGGGTGGCGGCTTCGCGGGTGGCGGCTTCGCGGGTGGCGGCTTCGCGGGTGGCGGCTTCGCGGGTGGCGGGGTGCTCGATGAGCTGGAACCGGGCGCGGTGCTTGCCGGTTTCGCGCAGGACGCGCGTGACGCGGGGTTCGGCGAATTGTCCGATGATGAGCTGGTCGGTGTGCTGCGGGCATTCCGCCGGCTCGCGTCCTGGGCAGCTGCCGGTGAGCTCGCCGCAGTCAGCGACCTGTCGGCCCGCCGCTGCCGGGATGCGGAGCGGATCGGCCAAGATCCGATCCGGGCAGCCGCTGCCGTGGAGGCCGAGCTGGCCTGTGCGCTGACGCTGACTCAGCGCGGGGCGCAGACGCTGCTGGACCAGGCCGCTGACCTGGCTCGGCTGCCGGGAACTGCAGCCGCCCTCGCGGCCGGCACGATCGACGGGTATCGCGCCCGGGTGATCGCCGAGCAGCTTTCCGGGCTTGATGCCGCGGACGCCGCGGAGGTTGAGGTGCGGCTGCTGACGAAGGCGGCCAGTCAGACGAGCGGCCAACTGCGGGCCGCCGCTCTGCGGGCGGTGTTCGCGGTCGATCCGGCCGCCGCACGCAAGCGCCGTGAGAAGGCGCAGCGAGATGCGCGGGTGGAAATGTGGCGTGAACCATCGGGCACCGCGTCGATCGCCGGGCGCGACCTGCCTCCGGCCGAGGTGCTGGCCGCCGACAAGCGGATCGACGCCCTTGCCAGGCAGCTGAAGAAATCCGGCGCGGACGGAACCCTTGATCAGCTGCGCGCTGGAGTGTACGTCGCTCTGCTGACCGGCACTCCGCTTGACGAACTGCTCGCCGCTCCCGGCACTCCCGCCAGCGCCCCCGGTGACCCAGCCTCCCCCGGCACCAAGCCTCCGACCGCAGAACCCACCACCGCCGACCCGGCCGATCCCGGCGCCAGGCCTTCCACCACACGCCCCACCACCGCCGACCCGGCCGATCCCGGCGCCACCGGCGAGCCCGGCACGGACGCGAATGCCGGTCAGGCGACAGCGACCGAACGCGAGCCGAACGCCGAACCGGCAGCCGGCCAGCAGCGAGGACCCGGCTCTGACCTGAGGCATACCAGCCGGATGGGTCTTACCGGCCGGATCAACCTGACCCTGCCACTTACCACCTTGCTCGGGCTGTCCCAGGAGCCAGGCCACGTCGCCGGGTTCGGGCCCGTGGACGCCGCCACCGCCATCGAGCTCGCTTCACTGGCTACGCCCGATCCCACCACCCGATGGTGCCTGACCGTGACCGGCGAGGACGCGCAGCCCGTCGCCCACGGCTGCGCCACGCGGAACCGGGCGCGCCCCCAGAACGGCATACGCAAGGGCCGCGCCAGTCCCGGCGGCCCGAGTCCCGGCGGCCCGAGCCCCGGCGGCCCGAGCCCCGGCGGCCCTGGCGATCTGGTATTCGATATCGAGCCGCTGGCGGCCGGCGACTGCGCCCACCGGCGGGAAACTCCTGGGTACTCCCCCTCACCGTCGCTCCGGCACCTGATCGAGGTCCGCGACATCACGTGCGGCTTCCCCATCTGCCGTAGGCCCGCGGTCCAATGCGATTTCGAACACACGATCCCGCACGACAAGGGGGGCAGGACCTGTGAATGTAATGGCGGGCCCGCCTGCAGGCTCCATCACCAGGTCAAACAAGCCCACGGCTGGCGCCTCACCCAGCTGGAACCCGGCGTCTTCCGGTGGACCACGCCATCCGGGCGCAGCTACCTGACCACTCCGGGCACACGATCAGAATGATCGTCAGGGCGTACTCGAGACGTCCAGCGGATCATGAGATTTACCCTTGAGATCTAGTCTGTGAGCACATCGATATGACTGCATTCCTGATCGACAACACACAGGAGTCGGATGCCAGGAATCCTGGCCGGCCTGCGGATCGTGGAGGGCTCGGCCTTCGTCGCGGCCCCGCTGTGCGGCATGACGCTCGCCCAGCTCGGCGCGGACGTGATCCGGTTCGACCAGATCGGAGGCGGCCCTGACTACACGCGCTGGCCGCTCGCGGCCGGTGGCCAGAGCCTGTTCTGGGCTGGTCTGAACAAGGACAAGCGCTCAATCCAGGTCGACCTGCGCTCCCCGGGCGGCCGGCAGATCGTGCGGGAACTGATCGCGGCCCCGGGTGACGGCGCGGGCATCTTCGTGACCAACTTCCCCGCCCGAGGCTGGCTCGCCTACGAGAGCCTGCGCGAGGCGCGGCCCGACCTCATCATGGTCGCGATCACCGGCAACGCCGACGGGTCATCAGAGGTCGACTACACGGTCAACGCCGCGACCGGGTTCCCCGCCGTGACCGGCCCCCGCGACCTCACCGAACCTGTCAACAGCGTCTTCCCCGTCTGGGACGCCCTCACCGGGATGACGTCGGCCGTGGCGATCCTGGCCGCCGAGCGGCACCGCCGGCTCACCGGCGAGGGACAGCTGGTCGAGCTGGCGCTGTCGGACGTGGCATTCGCCATGACCGGTCATCTCGGCCGCATCGCGCAGGCACAGCTGGGCCAGGGCGAAGCGGTCAAGGACGGCAATCATCTGTACGGCGCGTTCGGCCACGACTTCGAGACACGCGACGGCAGGCGGGTCATGGTCGTCGGGCTCACCTCACGGCAGTGGGACGCGCTGGTCGCCGCGACCGGCACGCGCGACGTGATGGACCTGGTAGCCAAGACCACCGGCGAAGACCTGGCCACACAAACGGGGCGGTTCCGCGCGCGTGACCAGATCGAGACGGCGCTGCGGCCGTGGTTCGCGGCGCGCGATCGCGCCACCGTCGGCCAGTTGCTCGACGAGGCCGCTGTCTGCTGGGGCCCGTACCAGACCTTCGCCCAGCTCGTCGACACCGATCCGCGATGCTCGGTGCGCAACCCCTTGTTCTCCATCGCACATCATCGCGGCGCTGGCGACTACCTCATGCCAGCCACCCCGCTGCGGTTCAGCGTGACGGAGCGGCCGCCGCCCCCACGAGTGCCGCTGCTCGGCGAGCACACCACGGACGTCCTGACCGGGCTGCTGGGGCGCAGCGAAGACGAGATCCGCGACCTGCACGCCCACGGCACCGTGGCCAGCGGTGACAGCGGCAGCCGCCGGGCCGGCGAGACCGGTGACGACGCGAGCGGAGCCGACGGCACCGCCGCGAGCGCACTTTGACCCGCGGCCCCAACCCACGACCCCAACCCGCGACCCCGACTCACAGCCCGACGGCCACCTCGCCGGGATCGGCAAAGCCGTTGGATGCCGTTGTGCGGGCCGCCGAGAATCGGGGACATGAACGCCAAACCCGTCAACCTGACCGAAGCGCTTGCATCCTTCGACGACGTCTACAGCCCCCGGATCGTCGCCCGCATGAACGACTACGACGTGCGGATCGCCCACACCGCAGGGGAGCACGTCTGGCACGTTCACGATGAGACCGACGAGTTCTTCCTGGTCCTCGAGGGCCGGTTCGACGTCACCATGCGCGGCGACGACGGCGGCGAGACCACCGTCGTCCTGCTGAAGGGCGACACGTTCGTCGTGCCCAGGGGCATCGAGCACAGGCCGTCCTCGCCCGGCGGCGCGATTCTCATGTTCGAGCCGTCAGGAACCTCGACCACCGGGGACCGTCACGACGGCGCGATCCCCGACCACGTGGACAGCACCACCGGCCGCGAACTGCGGTGAAGAAATCTCCGGGTCTTGGTCAGCCAACAGCGGCGGCGCGGAGGGCGCGGTAGAGCAGTTGCTGGTCGCCGAGCCGGTGCCGAAGCTCGCGTTCGAGCCCCCCGATCGGGACGAGGTTCTGCGGGGCGCGAGGATCCTTGTGCGGCGCGCTTGACAGCGGCGGGAGCACCCGCGCGGTCAGGTCGGCGAGGGCGTGAGATCTGCGGAGCATTCGAGCCGTACCACACCGGACCAAGGCACGCCGACGTCAGAACCGGCGCCAGAACCGGGACTAGAACCAGCACCGAGACCAGAACTGGCGCCAGCACCGGGACCAGCAATAGCACCAGAACCAGCACCAGAATCAGCACCGGGAAGGCGCAGGTACCAGGAGATGCGGCGCCACGAGGTGCCCATGGCGAACACCGGGGTGCGCTGCCCGGGCGCGAGCGAGGCCACCACGGTGGCCTGCGCGCCCGGCAGGTAGGACGCGTGGTGGGTCTTGATGTAGCCCACGGTGCGCTCCAGGTGGCTTCGGCCGCGAAGCGGTCCGTCGACCACGAGCACGTCGTCGCCGCCCGGATGGCTGGCGCGGAACATCACCGCGAGCTGCACTTCGGCGTCGGCGAGGCCCCGCTGCAGCGCGAGCGACAACTGGTCGAGCCCGCCGGCGTCCGCGCGCCGCGCCGGGTACCTGCCGTGGCGGGGGGCCGGCGGCCGCGGTGAACAGGCCCCGATGCACGGTCACCGCCTCGATCCGCGCCACGCTGTTACAGCACACGAGCCCGGCCGCGAAGGACGCTGCGATGCCGGGCGCGGGCTCCGGGCCGCCGCCGTGCAGCCAGATCCTGGCGTCGACGCGGCGCACGCCGTCGAGGAACAGCAAACTGCCCGGCAGACTCGTCGTCGGGTCAGGGTCGACCGGGCGCCACCGGCCCGCGGCCAGCTCCAGATCAAGGTCCAGCTGCGCGCTCGACTCCCCGAGCCCGCCGTCAGGTTCGTCCCGGACCGCCAGGCCGTAGCTCGGGTCCCACGGATCCACGGTGAACCCGCGCGCCGCCCGCCCGCCCGGCACCGGCGCAGGCACCGCAGGCACCGACGGCACCACCGGCGCACGCGGCGGCCCGGGCACCCGCGGCGGCACCGGCGCCGGCGGCGTCATACCCGCTCCTTGCGCAGCACGGACGTGGCGCCTTCGCGGCTGATGACGAACCGGACGGGGACCCGGTCGGCCAGCCCGGCGACGTGGGTGACGATGCCGACCATCCGGCCGGAGTTCGCGACGAGCCGTTCCAGGGTCGTGGCGACGGTATCCAGGGTGTCCGCGTCAAGGGTCCCGAACCCCTCGTCGAGGAACATCGAGTTCAGGTCGCGCATCCCGGCGGAAAGCCCGATGACCTGATGCGACAGCGCGAGCGCCAGGGCGAGCGACGCCTGGAACGTCTCGCCGCCCGACAGGGTGTGCACCGGCCGGCGGGTCCCGGCGTCGTTGTAGTCGATGACGACCAGGTCGTTGCGGTCGCCGCGGTCGAGCTGGTACTGGTCGCCGGACAGGGCCATGAGCGTGGCCGACGCTTCTGTCACGAGCGAGTCGAGTGCCTCGCTGCACAGCCAGCCCTCGAACGAGTTCGCCCGCAGCAGGTTGCCGAGCATGGCCGCGACCTGCTGCTCCTGCTGCCGCGCGGCGATCTGCTCGTCCAGCTTCGCCGCCTGCTTGCGGTCCCTGCGCACGATCTCCAGGTCCTTCTCGGCCCGGGACCGGTGCCGGGCGACAAGCACGGGCACCGCCGCGGGGTCGGTGGCGCCGCCCGCGCTGATGCCGTGCTCCGCGAGCAGCGCCCGCAGGCCGGCCGCTTGCTCACCGGCCTGCCGCCGCAGCGCGGCGGCCGCGGCCTCGAGCTCCGGCAGGCGGGCCTCGCGCTCGCCGCGCTGCGCGGCGGCCCACCCCACCAGCGCCTGCCACGCCGTGGCCAGGTCCGCCTCGCTCGCGGGCGGGGCGCCGAGCCCGACCACCCGGTCACGGGATTGGCGCAGCGCCGCCCAGGCCGCCTGCTCCTCGGCGGTCAGCGCCGCCCGCGCCCGCTGCGCCGCCGTCACGGCCGCCCGCGCCGCCGCGGCCAGGCGGCGGGCCTGATCCGCCGCGTCGTCGGCGCCCGCGATCGCCGCAAGCGACGCGTCCACCTCGGCCTCGGCCTGCGCACCGGCGAGGTTGCCCGCGATCTCGGCGAGCCGCCGCTCGGTCGCCGACACCGCGGCGTACGCGCCCGCCACGGCCTGGCCTGCGTCGCGATGTGCGGCCCGGGCGTGCCGGTGATCCTTGGCGGCGGCGTCGGCCCGGGCCGCCGCCGCGGTGAGGTCGGCGGGCGCGGCGTGATGCGGCTGCTCGGTCACCCGCCGAAGGCACACCGGGCAGACGTCACCGGGGCGCAACGATTGAGCCAGAACGGCTGCCGCGTGCGCGTCGCGCGCACCGGCGAGCGCGCTTGACGCGGCGTCGAGCTCCGCCTCGGCGGCCGCGAGCCGCCCGGCGAGACGGGCCTCGCCGGCTTCGCTCGCATCGAGCGCCTCGCGCTGGCGACCGAGCAGGGCCGACTGCTCCTGACGCTGCGCGTACAGGTGCTCGCATCGCTCCAGCCACGCCTTGTCCGGCAGGCCGGCCCGGGTGCGCGTGGCTTCCGCCTCGACCTGCTCCGCCTCGTCGCGCCCGCGGTCCGCGGCGGCGATGAGCGCGTCGGCACCGATGATGCGCTCCGCGAGGCCGGGGACGTCCGCGGGCATCCGCAGCGCGGCGAGCCGCCCGGTTTCCTCGCGAACGGCTGCGGCCTGCGCGGCCGCGTCGTCGGCTGACCTCGCCGCCTTCGTGAGCGCGGCAAGCAGTTCGTCGGCGGCTTCGGCCAGGCCGGCCAGCGCCGTGACGCGCGCCGCGGCAGCGGTCTCGGCTTCCTCCGTCGCGCCGGCCAGCTCGCCGCGCAGCCGCTGCGCCTCGATTATCGCGACGCCGGCGCGCTGTGCGCGTTCGCGCGCCCGCTGCCCGATCTCCTTGTACACCCCGAACGCGAGCAGTTCGACGAGCAGCTTCTGCCGTTCGCTCGGCGTCGCCCGGAGGAACTCGGCGAATCGTCCCTGCGGCAGCAGCACGGACTGGGTGAAGTGCTCGTAGCTGAGCCCGAGCAGGTCCGCCACGCGCGCGGTGACCTGGTCGGGGCCCTCGGCGAGCTGCTCGGCGGTCGCCTGCAGGATCTCCTCGATCGGCGCGTCCGCGGGTATGGCGGGATCGAGGCGCTCAAGCCGCGCCGCCTTGGTATGCACCTGTCCTCTCTTGTCCCTGGTCAGGGACCGGACCGCCGCGTACCGCGCGCCCATGGCCTCGAAGACGAGACAGACCCGGCACGAGGTCGCCGAGGGCGCGAGCGCGTACGCGATCTCCTTCACGTTCCCCCAGCGGGGAACCGTCCCGTACAGCGCGAAGCACAGACCGTCGATGAGCGTGCTCTTGCCCGACCCGGTGGGGCCGGTCAGCGCGAAGAAGTCGACGTCAGTGAAGTCGGCGTCCGCGAGATGGCGGTAGGAGCCGAACCCGTCGAGTATCAGCCGCAACGGCCGCATCACGCCTCCCCGGCCGTGATCTCGTCGAGCAACTCGGCGAACATGGCGGATACCCGCGGGTCGTTGATCATCTGCTCGGCCAGGTAGTCGCCGAACAATTGCCGCGGGCTGCGCCCGGCCCGGCCCGGCCTCGCGCCGCCCCGGGCACCCGGCGCCGGCCGGTGTGTCTCGTCGAGCCGAACCTCCAGGGCGTTCGGCAGCTTCTCCCTGACCAGATCGCCCAAACCCGCGCGCGCCGGTTCCGCCAGGATCACCCGCAGGTACGCGTCGTCCGCCTGCTCGCTTTCTGCCGCGATGACCTCGTCGAGCGTGCCGCGCAGCGTCCGCAGCGCCCGGCCGCCGGTGATCGGCACCGGCTTGACGTCGGCCCGGATCCCGGCCGCGGCGGTGACGGCAAGCGCGGACGGCTCGTTCGCCTCCTCACCGAAATCGACCGCGAGCGGCGACCCGCTGTAGAAGATCGGGCAGGGCCCGGGGATCTCCTGCCGGCGGTGCAGATGCCCGAGCGCGACGTAGTGCGCGCTGGCTGGGAACAGGCTCGGCGGCAGTTCGTAGTCAAGGCTGGTCTGCACGTCACGCTCACCGCCGCCGCGGCGGCCACCGAGCAGCGTGGCGTGCGCGATCACGACGTTGACGGCGTCGCCGCCCGTGGGTGACCCCGGGCCGAATGAGGAACACAGCAAGCCCATCATCGCCGTCATGCGGCGGGCGTAGTCCAGGGTGTGCTCCGCGGCCTCGTGCAGCAGCACTTCGGCGGCCCGCACGGCGTACCGGTGCGAAAGGAACGGCAGCGCCGCGACCTTCGCGGTTTCCCCGCCGCGGGTGCGCAGGGTCAGCGTTCCGCCGGCCTGCGGGCGTTTCGGCGTCCCGATCAGGTGCAGGCCAAGCTCGCCGAGCACGGGCCGGTACACCGCGTCGAGCAGGTGCGCGTTGTCGTGGTTCCCCGCGATCGCGACGACCTGCCGGCCGTCTTCGCGCAGCGCGAGCAGGGTGCGCATGACCAGCCCCTGGGCCGGCGGGGTGGGCGCGGCCGTGTCGAACAGGTCCCCGGCGATCAGGACGATGTCGGCGTCTTCCTCGCGGGCGGCCGTCACGATGCTGCCGAGCGCAGCGGCGTGCTCGCCGTGCCTGTCGCGGCCCTTGAGGACTTTGCCGACGTGCCAGTCGCCGGTATGGAGAATCTTCATGCGGTCCCTATTGTTTGGTCCCTATTTTCCTCGTACTCGTGTCACGTGTGGAGGCGGCGCGCCGCGCAGTGCTGGCCCAGGGGGGCGACCCCCTGGAACCCCCGCATGCGCCGCAGGCGGCGCGCCGCGCAGTGCTGGCCCAGGGGGGCGACCCCCTGGAACCCCCGCATGCGCCGCAGGCGGCGCGCCGCGCAGCCGTTCGGGATCATTGTCGTTCACCCGGCCGGGCCGCGGTCAGAACGGCGGCGTGTCGTCGTCGGCGCCCGGGATCGTGGCGAACGGGTCGGCCGGCACCGCGGGCCCCGGGTCGTAGCCTGCCCACGCTCCCCTTTCACCCGGCCGGGTCGCCCACGCGGGGAACGGGAAGTCGACCGCGAGCGGCACCGGGATGTCGGGCTGGGCGACGAACATCGTGCCGGGCTTGGCCAGCGTGGCCCGCTGCCGCTGCGCCGGCGGCAGGTAGCCGTACTCGGGCCGCTGCGCTTCTGCGGCGTCGAGCCGCCCCGCGACCCGGATCGAGCAGTTGGCCAGGATCCGCCGCTCGACCTCGCTGGCCGTCTGCTGCGCACCGATCAGGATGACCCCGAGCGAGCGGCCGCGTTCCGCGACGTCGAGCAGAATCTGCTTGATCGGGCTGTCGCCCTCGCGGGGCGCGTATTTGTTGAGCTCGTCCAGCATGACGAACATCAGCGGGCGCGCGGAGGCCTGGCGTTCCTTGCGGGCAAGCTCGCCCTGCAGGGTGACCCCGACGGCGAACCGCTGCGCCCGGTCGGGCAGGTTGTGCAGGTCGACGACGGTGACCTGCGCCCTCGACGTGGTGATCGACCGCTCACCGCGGTGGCCGAGGTCCCCGCGGATGATCACAGAGAGCGGCCGGACCGCGGAGCGCAACCGCCGCAGGAACGCGTTCACGCTGCCGGTCGCCGCGGAGCCCGCGACCCAGCCGCCGCGGAGCGTGTCGTCGCCGAGTTCGGCCTCGAGCAGGTCGACCAGGCCGGCGAGGGTGCGGATGATCGTCCCGCTGGCCGGATCGGCGCCCCGGATCCTGATCGCGCCGTCGTCGCCGACCGGGACGCCGTCGCGCCGCAGCCGCGCCGCGACCTGCCCGATGAGCATCGTGTACTGCGCGCGCTCGTCCTCGGCGTCCGCGAACATGAACGGCAGCAGCTCCTGCTCGCAGAACTCCGCCAGTGTCCAGAAGAACGGGCTGACGGCCCGGTCCCGGGCGGCGACATCCGGTGTGCCCGCCGGATCGCCTCGGCGCGGCGGGGCGAACACCCGCACATTCCCGAACGGCTGCGCAGGCAGGCCCAGGTCTTTGTAACGCGCACGCGCCGCGTCGGTGAGCCGGCTGTTCGCGTAGTCGAGGAACAGCAGGTCCTCGCCCTTGACGCTGAAGATCAGCGCCTTCGTGTTGTGCGCCTCGCCCGCGAGCACGCCGCAGTTGGTGATCGAATGCAGCAGGAACGTCGCGAACGACGTCTTGGTCGCGATGCCGGAAACCCCGGAGATCGACACGTGCGCGCCGCGGGTACCGTCGAGGAACTCGAAGTTGACGAAGACCGGCTGCCCGTCCCGGCCGAACCCGATCGGCACCCGCGCCGCGCCCATCTCGTCGAAGTACAGCGCGGTCTCGCGCTGCGGCCCGGTGGCGCGGGCCACCGGCGCGCCGGGCAGCGGCGGTACGTACACCTCGGGCTCGACCCGGGTCACGGTCACCTCCGCGACCTCGCTCACCTGCGCGGGAAGCGCGCCCTGCTCGACCAGGAAGACGTCGGAGGCGAACCGCGCGCCCTCGAGCGCGGCCTCCACGTCGGTTACCACCCCGGCGATCTGGATGGGCGCCAGGCCTGGCAGTTCGCGGAAGGTGACGACGACGTCGTCGAGCTGCAGGTACCGCCCGGCCGCGAGTCCCACGGTGAACTGCAGCGGTGTCGCGGGCACCGTGCCGATGACCAGCCCGACTTGCTCGTCTGCGATGTCTTCCGGCTCTGGTATGCCGGCCACCTGACCCCCTCGGCCGATAGTTCTGTCACTGGACGGGAGCCTACGCGCCCGCACCGTCCCCGGTTCGTTCGTTCTGGAGCTCCTGCCAGGTCTTGCTGCGTCAGCCCACTCACCGCGACCCCCCGGTGCCGTCGCCTTCCGCGCTCTGCTCGCCTCGCACCTCCTGCCACGTCTTGCCGCTGCGCACGCTCGCCGGGCGCTCCGCGACGACGTCGGAGCCCGGCCGGGCGTGCTCGTCGCGGACCTTGACCAGGATCCAGCGACCCGGACCGGTCCGGGTCAGCGCGAAGCCACCCGACAGCTTGTGGCCGTAGAGCACGAACGACACGTGGCCCGGCTCGTCGCGCAGGATCTCGGCGGTGCCTTCGTCCCAGATGATCACAGCGCCGCTGCCGCGCCGCTGGCCCTCGTGCACGCCCTCGAACTCACCCGCCGACATGGTGTGGTCTTCGACCGGCACGGCCAGCCGCCGGACCGCCGGGTCGAGCGTCGGCCCCTTGGGCACCGCCCACGAGCGCAGCACCTCGCCGGCCTGCAGGCGCAGGTCGAAATGCAGGGTCGTCGCGTCGTGCAGCTGCACGACGAAGCGCGGCGCCGGCACGTCCCGGTCAGCCCGCGAGGGCGGCGAGGAAGCGCTGGCCGAACAGATACGCGTCGCCCGGCCAGCGCGCCGAGATGTAGTTGCGGTCTTCGACGACGAACGCGGCCGAGTCGTCGCTCGCGGTGCCGCGCGCGGCCAGCACCCGCGGCCCGCGCTCGTACTGTGCGGGCGCGGCCAAAGCAGCCTTCACCTCGTCCTCCACGTAGGCCGGGTACGTCCGGTAGTAGCGGCCGAGCCGCCACGCGGTGAGCAGGTACGCGCCGCGCTCCAGGTACTTGGGCAGGCACGTGGTACGGCGGTCGGCCAGGACGCTGCGGCCGGTGGCCGGGTCCCTCGTCCGCGCCAGCACCAGCACGCCGTGGCAGATCGCGCCCACCGGCCGGCCGAGCCCCCAGAACTGCGCGACCTTTTCCTGCAGGGCCGCGGCCGACAGGTACTGGCGCATGCCCGGTGCGTGGCCGCCGGGCAGGATCATGCCGTCGAAGCCGGCCGGGTCGAGGTCGCCCCAGCCGATCGTGGCAGCGAACTCGTCGCTGCCGGCCAGTTGCCGGTAGTAGCGTCTGGGCTCGGCGGCCGCTCCCAGCCTGCCGAACAGCACGCCGGTAAGCAGGCGGGGATCGCCGGCCGGGACCGTTCCCGGCCGCTCGGTGGCGAACGTCACCTGATGCCCGGCCGTGGTGAGGATGTGCCAGGGCACGGCGACCTCGGTGATGTCGAAGTCGTGGTCGGGCAGCGGCATCAGGACGCGCACAGAACGGATCTTATGGTTCGTGACACAACGCGGCAGCCGTGATGGATCAGGCTCTGGGCCGCGGCCTGTTACGACACGATGTCCTTCATCCGGAAGCGGCGGAACGCCAGGGCGAAAAGGACCAGCGCGTAGGACACCGACACCGAGGCGCCTTCGATCATGGCGCCCCACGAGATCTGCGGCTGCATGGCGTCGAGCCAGGCGAACTGCCAGTGGGTGGGCAGGATCTGCCGCCATGACCCGAGTGCCGTCACCGCGTCGAGGATGTTGCTGACGATCACCAGCCCGACCGCGCCGCCGACGGCGCCGAGCGGTGAGTCGGTGGACACCGAGAGCAGGAAGGCCAGCCCCGCGACCACCAGCTCGGTGACGAGGACGTACCCAAGCACGACAACCATCCGGGCCAGCGCCGTGCCGGCCGGAAGCTCCACGCCGGAGCCCGGCAGCCGAAGCGGATGCCAGCCGAACGCCAGCGTCCCGGCCAGCAGCGCCATCAGCGGGAAACTGGTCACGGCGACGCTGGAGTAGGCGAGGGCGACGGCGAGTTTCTGGCGCAGCAGCCTGGCCCGCGGAACGGGCGCGGCGAGCAGGTATCGCAGCGACGACCAGCTTGCCTCGCTCGCGACCGTGTCGCCGCAGAACAGCGCCACCGCGACCACCAGGAGGAAGCCGGCGGAGGCGAAGAAACTGAACGCGGCGAAGTTGAGCCCGCCCAGCGTCGCGAGGTCCACCAGGCCGGGCGCGCCGCTGCCCGGCTGCGGGGGGCCGCCGAGCTCGAACGCGCCGACCAGGACCCAGGGCAGGACGAGCAGGATGATGAACGCCACGATCGTCCGCCACCGCCGAAGCTGGCGGATCGCCTCGACGGAGAACGGCAGCGTGCGGTGCGGGCTGTACCCCGGTGCGCTCGAGGACGGTGCGCTCGAGGACGCCGTGGGTGCGCCGGGGGACGGTGCGCCGGGGGACGGCACTGGGGCGCTTGAGGACGGGGCGCTTGCGTTCGCGGCCATCAGAGTGCCTCCTGCGCGGCGGTCGGCGCGGCTACCGGAATCTGGTCGGTGGCGGGGCCTGCGATCAGGGCCAGGAACGCGTCCTCGAGGCGGCGGTTGGGTGTCACCCGGTCCACCGGTATCCCCGCGCCGACGAGCGCCGCGACGACCGCCGAGGCGGGCACGCCGTTGGGGTGGACAAGCACACCGTCCGGGTGCGGCTCCGCGCCCTCGATCCCGCTGAGCGCGCTGAGCACCTCCGCGGCGCGGCCGGCCTGTGCGGTGCCCACCACGAGCGCCGACCCTTCGCCGATGATCTCGCTCACCGGGCCCGCGGCGAGCCGCCGCCCGAGGTTCATGACCACCACGTGGGTGCAGGTCTGCTCGACCTCCGCGAGCATGTGACTCGACAGGATCACCGTGCGGCCACGGGCGGCGTAGCGGAGCAGTACGTCGCGCATCTCCCTGATCTGCGGCGGGTCGAGGCCGTTCATGGGCTCGTCGAGCACGAGCAGGTCGGGCAGGCCGAGCATGGCCTGGGCGATGGCGAGCCGCTGCCGCATGCCGCGTGAGTAGGCGCGGACCCGCCGGTCGATGGCCGCCCCGAGCCCGGCGACTTCGAGCACCTCCGCCACGTGCGAGTCGGCGGCCGGCCGCCCGGTCGCGCGCCAGTACAGGTCTAGATTGGCCCGGCCGGACAGATGCGGCAGGAAACCGGGTCCCTCCACGAACGAGCCCAGTCGGGAAAGTGCGGGCGCACCAGGATGGACGCGCCGGCCGAAGATCGTTATGGTGCCGGCGTCCGGATGGATCAGGCCCATCAGCATGCGCAGCGTGGTGGTCTTCCCGGCCCCGTTCGGGCCGAGCAGGCCCAGGATCTGGCCGCCGTCCACGCGCAGCGACAGGTCGTCGACCGCGAGCTGGCCGTCGCGGAAGCGCTTGGTCAGGCCGGTGATCTCGAGCGGAACGCCGGCCAGGCCCGGGAAGATCGTTTCTTTCTCCCTGCGCCGGCCGATGAGGATCAAGGCGGCCACCACCAGTGCCGCGGCCGGCGCGGCCCACACCCACCACGGCACGCTCGCGTTCGCGGCGGTGAGGGAGGGGTCCATCGGCACCGACAGGCCCGGCCCGGCCAGCGCCACCTGGTAGGTCGCGGGCGCCGCCGGCGTCCCGTAGGCGAAATCGGTGGTGGCAAGCACGAGCCGGAGCCGGTGCCCGGCGGCGAAGCCGTAGTCCATGGCGGGGAGCGCGACGGTGACCACGCGGCCGGCGGCGGGCCCGGTCACCCGAAGCGGCGCGGCGAGCTGGAACGGCAGCGTCGCGTTGCCTGCCTGGTCGATGTCGTAGACCTTGGCGAAAAGCGTGATGTCGGCGGCGCCGCTGACGCTGATGGCCACCGTGGGCGCGCCGGTGACGTGCAGCGGCGCCGACAGTGGAGCGGACGTGAATGCCGCGCTCTGGCCGGGCATGTCGAACGTCAGGGCGCCCGCCGCCGATCCCGCCGACGACCCCGATCCGGCCGCGCCCAGGCCAAGACCGGGGAACCCGGACATCGAGGGCGGTGTCCCGCCGGGCGGATTGATGATCGTCGCAGGTGGGCCGGCCAGCCGCACCGTCGCGTGCCTGGTCCCACCCCCAGCTTCTCGGTGTCAGTCGACGGGTCGAAGCCGAGGCGCCGGCTGACCGCGAACGCGGGCTGCCCGGTGCCGCGGCCGGCCTGCGCCGGATGCGCCGGCTTCAGCCAGCGGTCGAACCACTGCGTGGTCAGGTCGTTCACCCGAGCGGTCTCCTGGTCGCCGCCGTCGTGGCCGCCGGCGAACCAGACCATGTCGACGGGCGCGCCGTTACGCCGGATCGCGTCGTAGTTGGCGCTGGCCTGGTCGAGCCCGAACAGCGAGTCGTTCTCCCCCTGGATCAGCAGGGTGGGCACGTCGATCCGGCCGGCGACGCTCGCCGGGCTTGACCGCAGCAACAGCGCGACCGCCTGCGGCGTCGGCCGCCCCAGCGTGGCGACCTGCTGGTAGACGGCGCAGATCTGCGGCGTGAACCGGCCGCACTGCGGCGACGCTCCGTAGCCGCTCGACGCGGTGCCGCCCGGCGCCTGTCCGGCCGGGGCCTGCTGGCCGGCCGCGCCGAACCCCACCGCGCCCTGGGCGAACAGCAGGCCGGCCCACTGCTTCTTGAAGACACCGCTCACCGGGCCGCCGCCAGCCGCGTTGGGGAACAGCGCGGTCCCGAGGTTGCTCCACGCCATCTGCGGGACGATCGCGTCGATCCGGCGGTCATAGGCGGCGGCGAGCAGCGCGAGCCCGCCGCCGTAGGACGCGCCCGCGATCCCGGCGCGGGGGTCGCCGGGCCCGTCGAGCAGGACCCGTGGCTGGCGGGCCAGCCAGGTGACGAGCTGCTCGGTGTCCTTGACCTCGTAGTCGGGTGAGTCGAGCGCGGTCTGCCCGGTAGAAGCGCCGAACCCCCGCGCGGACCAGGTGAGCACGGCGAAACCGGCCTGGGCCAGCTGCCTCGCCTGCGCACCGACGGCGTCCTTGGTCTCACCGAACCCGTGCGCCAGCAAGATCGCGGGGACCCGTGCGGTGCCGGCCGGGGTGTAGAAGCTGGCGTCGAGCACGACACGCTGGTCGCCGCGGGGCCCGTCCGCCACCGCGATGCGCAGGTCGCGGACGATGACCGGGGCCGGCCCGCCGGCGGCCGCCGCGATCGCGATCACACCGGCGACCACGGCGAGGGCGGCCACAAGTGCGGCCACGATCCGTCCCCGCCGGCCACGCCATCCACCACGCCTCATGACAGGGACCGTAGCAACGATCGCGGAGTGTTCAGGGACGCGTCACAGCCTGCTCTCAGGAAGGTCTGCCGCCGGCCCGCGCCGAGGTTTCGCGCACTACGATGTTGAGCCAGCGGGGAAATCGCCGGCCAAAGATCGCCCGTCCGCTGTTGGCAGGGTCCGCCGTGGGCGGGGACGGTACCGAGGCGCGGCGGGTTCAGCCCGTCCCACCGATGACAACCGCCGACTCATTAGGAGTGGCCGTGACGTCGCACGCAGGCTCGCCCGGCCAACCGGCCGCCCTGCCTTCGCCGCGCGGGGCGGTCCCTGGATCGGGTCAGGCGGTCCCCGGATCGCGCCGGGCGGTCCCTGTTCTGCGTGCCTTAACCGTCCCGGCCCGGCTGCGCCTGCTGCTCATCGTCCTGGTGGCCGTCAGCGCGGCGTGGGGTGTGGTCGCGGCGTGGACCGTGGGCCAGCACGCCTCGGCCGCCGGCGGCGTCGCGTCGACGAGCGAACCGCTCAGCGTGGATGCGCAGCAGATCTACCGTGCGCTTTCCGACGCGGACGCGACCGCGGCGGCGGGCTTTCTGTCCGGCGGGCTCGAGCCGATCACGGCGCGTCAGCGATACGCGGCCGATGTGGCCAGGGCGGCTAGCAGCCTGGCGGCGGCCACCGGCACGGCCGGGCAGGTCCCGGCCAGGTCCCGGCTGGCCACTCTGGCCGCGGATCTTCCCGTTTACACCGGGCTGGTGGAGACGGCCAGGGCCGACAACCGGCTCGGTCTGCCGGTGGGCGCCGCGTACCTGCGGCAGGCGTCCGGGTTGATGCGGGCCACGCTGCTGCCGGCCGCGCGTGAGGCGTACGTTCAGGCGAATGCCCAGCTGGCCGGCGACGACGGGCGCGCCTCCGGATGGCCGTTCGTCGCGGTGGCCGCCATCGTCGTCGTCGGCGTGGCCCTGATCTGGGCCCAGCGATGGCTTGCCCGGCGCTCGCACCGCCTGTTCAACCGCGGCCTTGTGGTCGCGTCCGTGGTCGGCCTCGCCTCGGCCGTCTGGCTGCTGAGCGCGCTGACCTTCGCCCGTGTGCAGGTGATCGACGCCCGCGATCACGGGTCAGCCCCGGTGGAGGCGCTCGCCCAAGCCGACATCGCCGCGTTGCAGGCACGCGACGACGAGAGCCTGACCCTGATCGACCGCGGCGGCGACGACTCGTTCCAGCAGGACTTCCTCGCCGTCGAGCGCAGGCTCGGCCCGGGCGCCGGCACGCTGCTGACCGCCGCGAGCACCGCCGCGAGCGGCAGCCCCGGCGCGGGACCGGCCGCGGCCGCGGCGCGCGGCGCGCCCGCCTGGTTCGCCGCCCACCAGCAGGTGCGCCGTCTGGACGACTCCGGTAACTACAGCGGCGCGGTGCAGCTTGCGATCGGCTCAGCCCCCGGCGGCTCGGGCACGCTGTTCAACCGGCTCGATACCGCCCTGACCACCGCGATCGGTCAAGATCAAGCTGGGTTCCGGTCGACCATTCAGTCCGCGCGTAGCGCGTTCACCGGGCTGGAGGCCGGGATGATCGTCTTGTCACTGGTGATGGTGGCCGGCTGCGCGTGGGGGCTCGCGCAGCGGATTGCCGAGTACCGATGAGCGTGCACCGATGAGAACACCTGGCCGGCTGCTCCCGCTGCTCGCCGTCGCCGTGCTGCCGGTGTTCGCCACCCGATCGGCGGCTCCGGCCGCGGCCCACGCCGCTGCGGTTCATGCCGCTGCGGCCCACGCCGCTGCGGTTCATGCCGCTGCGGCCCACGCCGCTGCGGTTCATGCCGCTGCGGCCCACGCGGCCGCGGCCCACGCCCCTGCGGCCCACGCCCCTGCGGCCCACGCGCCCGCGCGCCCGGGCGCCGCCGCCTGCGACCCGACCGCGAGCCTGCGGCCGGCCGGCCCGCCACAGGTCACGTCAGGCTCCTTCATGGCGCGGATCCGGGCCCGCGGCTACCTCATCGCCGGTGTCGACCAGAACACCTACCACTTCGGCTACCTCAACCCCTTCGATGGCCAGATCGAGGGGTTCGATGTCGACATGGTGCACCAGATCGCGGCCGCCATCTTCGGCGACCCGAACAAGGTGCACTTCAAGGCGATCACGGACGCCCAGCGAATTCCCGTCACGACGTCCGGAGCGGTCGACATCGTGGCGCACACGATGACGATCACCTGCGCGCGGCTGCAGCAGGTCGACTTCTCGACCGTGTACTACGACGCCGGCCAGCGGGTGCTCGTGGAGAGCGGCTCGCGGGTGGCGCAGATCGGCGACCTGGGCGGAAAGAAGGTCTGTGCGACGACGGGCTCCGACTCCCTCGCCAATATCGCCGCGGCGCCCGGGCACCCGATCCCCGTTGCGGCGCCGTACTGGACCGACTGCCTCGTACTGCTGCAGGAGGGCGGCGTGTCCGCGATATCCACCGACGATTCCATCCTCGTGGGCCTCGCCGCCCAGGACCCGTACACCAGGATCGTCGGCCCGCGATTCACCGACGAGCCCTACGGCCTCGCGATCTCGGCGCAGCACCCGGACTTCGTGCGGTTCGTCAACGCGGTGCTCGCCCAGATCCGCGGCAACGGCCAGTGGGCCGCCAGCTACGCCCACTGGATCGGCACGCCGGTACCGCCGCCGCCACCGGCCCACTACAAGGACTGACCGCATGGTGATGACCCACGAGGCAACAGCGACGCCGGGGCAGGCCCGATGACGGCGTGCACACGGCCCGGCTGCACCGGAACCATCGAGGACGGCTACTGCGACGTCTGCGGGCTCGCCGCCGCCCCGCAGGCCAGCCACGCGGCCGCGCCGCAACCCGCGGTCGGCGCGCAGGCCAGCCACGCGGCGGCGCAGCAACCCGCGGCCGCTGCGCCGCCGGTGACCGCAAGCGTCTCCGTGCCCGTGTCACGCGGTACCCGCGGCTCGGGATCCTCCGGCGGCCGCAGTGCGCGCGGTCACCTGGGCGCCGGACTGGTCGAGATCCCGCCGGTCCAAGCCCGCGACCCAGCCAGCGCGGTGCTCAAGAATCCGCAGGTGGCCGAGAACAAGCGGTTCTGCGGCAACTGCGGACAGCCGGTCGGCCGCAGCCGCGACGGGGCACCCGGCCGCACGGAAGGGTTCTGCCGTAACTGCGGGAGCCGCTTCTCGTTCCAGCCGAAACTGCAGACCGGCGAACTCGCCGGCGGACAGTACGAGCTGCTCGGCTGCCTCGCGCACGGCGGGCTTGGCTGGATCTACCTGGCCAGGGACCGCAACGTGAGCAACCGGTGGGTGGTGCTCAAGGGCCTGCTCGACACCGGCGACGCGGACGCGCAGGCCGCCGCGGTGGCCGAGCGGAGGTTCCTCGCCGAAGTCGAGCACCCGAGCATCGTCCGCATCTACAACTTTGTGCAGCACAGGGACCGGCAGACGGGAGAGCTGGCCGGCTACATCGTGATGGAGTACGTGGGCGGTCAGTCCCTCAAGCAGATCGCGCTCGACCGGCGCGCCGCCGGCGGGCCGCTGCCGCTCACCCAGGCGCTTGCCTACGCGATCGAGGTCCTGCCCGCGCTCGGTTACCTGCACAGCCTGGGGCTCGTGTACTGCGACTTCAAGCCGGACAACGTCATCCAGACGGAGGAACAGCTCAAGCTCATCGACATGGGCGGTGTGCGGCGGATCGACGACCAGGACAGCCCCATCTACGGGACGGTCGGCTACCAGGCACCTGAGATCGCGACCGACGGGCCGTCACCCTCCTCGGACCTCTACACCGTCGCGCGGACCCTCGCCGTGCTCACCCTGGACTTCGCCGGCTACACGAGCACGTACAAGGAAAGCCTGCCCGACCCGGCCAAGGCACCGCTGCTTGCCGAGCAGGAGTCCTTCGCCCGGCTGCTGCGCCGCGCCACCCACCCGGAACCACGCCGCCGCTTCTTCGTGGCCGATGACATGGCCGAGCAGCTCACCGGCGTGCTGCGGGAGGTTCTCGCGGTGGGCGACGGCCGCCAGCGGCCGGCCCTTTCCACCAGGTTCAGCCCCGAACTGCGGGCCATCGGCGCGGCGGACGCCGCGAGTGTGGGCGAAGCCGCGGTACCGCCAGGCCGCCTTCCCGGCCTCGCCGAGATCGTGGCCGGGCTCCCTGTCCCCCAGGTCGACAGCACCGACCCGGCCACGAGCTACCTGGCCGCGTTGAGCACACTCGGCCCGGCGCAGCAGGCCGAGGCGCTGCAACTGGCCCTGTCCGGCGCACCGGGCGCGCCCGCCGGGCTGGCCGATTCCGTCGAGGCGCACCTCGCGCTCGCCCGGGTACGGATAGCCGCCGGTGATGTGGTCGGCGCCAAGGTGACGCTGGACGAACTGATCACGCGCGGCGACGCCGACTGGCGCGTCACCTGGTATCACGGCCTGTGCCAGCTCGCCGTCGGCGCGCACGCGCGGGCGCGGAGCGCATTCGAGGGCGTGTACGATACCCTGCCCGGCGAGCTCGCGCCCAAGCTCGCGCTCGCATCGGCGGCCGAGGGCGCCGGGGATCGCGAGGCGGCCACGCGGTACTTCCGCGTGGTATGGACGGTCGACCATTCCTATGTGAGCGCCGCGTTCGGGCTCGCCCGAGTGCTGATCGCGGCCGGTGACCAGGCCGGCGCGGTCGACGTGCTCGCGTCCGTGCCCGAGACGTCAAGTCACTATGTCGCGGCGCAGATCGCCGCCGTGCGGGCGCGTGTCTGCGGCCGCGATCCCGCTCGCCTTACCGTGGCCGACCTGCAGGAGGCAGGCGAGCGCCTGGTCCGGCTTGGGCCCGACACCGCCCGGCGGGAGAGCCTCACCGCGGAGATACTCCAGGCGGCGCTGAGCTGGCTGGCGGCGGGCGGCGCTGCCGTCGGTAGCGTACCAGCGGGCCGCGCGGCTGACCCGGGCGGCGCTGCAAAGGGCAACACACCGGCGAGCGGCGCGGCTGCTCCGGGCGGTGCCACGGCGGGCAGCCGGCTGCTTGGCTGCGACCTGACCGACCGTGCCCTGAGGTTCGGTCTCGAGCGGAGCTATCGCGCGCTGGCCAGGCTGGCGTCCGGCAGGGACGAGCGGATAGCGCTCGTCGACCTCGCTAACGACGTCCGCCCAAGGACGTGGTGGTGAGGCTCGCCGCGCCGTCGCGAACCAGCACGCCACCACGGTCAAGCACGGTCGCGGCCCGGGCCGTCGAGTCGCGCACTTGCACAAGCAGGAAGTTGCCGCGCGGTGTCACGGCCCGGCCGGCGATTTCTCCGGCGGCTGCCACCCGCGGCGGACAGCTACGCGGCGGACAGCTATGCGGCGGTGGCTGCGGTCAAATTCACGATGCGTTCCAGGACCCGAGGAATGTCGCGTCCTTCGCGGTGACCGTGGCCGCGAACATCGGGTGCAGTTCGAGCGACGGCGAGTACTTGCTGGCCGGCACGGCACGGCCGAGTGCCTCCGCCATCGCGCGCACGTGGTGGGGACCCGCGCCACAGCAGATACCCACGTAGTTCACCCCGAGGTCGCGCGCGGCGCGGGCGAAGTCCGCCATTTCGAAGCGCGTGCAAGCAAAGGGTTCGAGCGCCAGCGGGAAAGCCCGCTCCATGCCGTCAGATTTCAGAAACTGCATGGTAGGTGCGGCCGCGTCGGTGCGATAGGGTACCGGCTGTGCGGCGACGCCGCAGTCGACACTCTCCCGTATTCTGGCCACGATCGGCAGCATCGACCTGGGTCCCCGGTCGCAGTTCAGCCCCACGATCGTGGCACCATTGTCGGCCAGAATCCGGCACGCCCGCACGTAGTCGTAGCCGTCTCGCGTCTTTTCCGGCTGCGTCGACGCCAGCGTCACCATCGCGGGCAATCCGAGCTCTTTTATGACGGCCAGGGCGATCAGCGCTTCGCCCAGGTAGTCGTTGGTCTCTGAGATAACGAAGTCGATCCCCTCCTCCACCGCCCACGTCAGCTGTTCCTCGTAGGTCGCGCGGACGGCCGCGCTGGTGGAAGGGTCGTCAGGATCGAATGTCCAGGTGTTGCAGATGTTGCCCGCCACGAGCGCGCCGCCCTCCTGCGCCACCTCGCGGGCAATCCGCACCGCCTGCCGGTTCATCGCCTCCAGATCGCCTTCACGCCCGACCTGCCGGAGCTTCTCACGGTGTGCGTAGTAGGTGAGCGCGACCATCACGTCCGAACCCGCGCGCAGGAACTCACGATGCAGTTCCCGCACCGCCTCGGGGAAGTCAAGTACCACCTCGGGAACGTACGGGCCCGCCTTGATGTAGCCCCGGCGTTCAAGTTCGAAGACGTAACCCTCCGCGCCGAGCACGACGTCGCGGCGCAGCCGCGCCTCGAGCCCCGCTACCCCGGTCCCCGTTTCCGTGGCTCCGCTCATGATGCCTTACCTCCGACCGCTGCCAGGTCCGTCGCGTTGCCGGCGAACCGGTGTGGCGCAAAACGATGGATGTCGTATACCGTCCCCTGCTGAATGGCGAGCTGGGCGAGCACCCGGCCCACCCAGGGCGCGAACTTGTACCCGGAACCGCGCCACCCCACGCCGGTGAAGACATTATCCACGCCGGGCACGGGCCCGATGATAAAGTCGTCGTCCGCCACGAGGTCGTAGGAGCAGATATCCACGCCGCTTGCCTCGGCGACGTCAACCACCTCCGCACCGCGGAGCCCGGGCATACATTCGTCGACGAAGTCTTCCACGCTCGCGATCCGGGTCTTCGCGAGGAGCACATCGGGCGGATTGTAGAAACCTATCTTGACGCCAGGCGTCTTCCCCTCATATAGCGGATGCCCGTAGATTCCGACATCCAGGTACGCGAACACCGGCAGCGCCCGCTCCGTGAAGTGGCTGCGCACCTCGGCCGGGGGAATGAAGTACTTGGATTGCACGGGCCGGTCCGGCCGCAGCGGGAAGCGGGCGGAGCAGCCGGGTATCAACCCGAGCACGTCGTTGGTCCCGAGGCCCGCAGTGATCACCAGCGCGTCAGATACCACGTCCTCCGCGTCGGTGGCCACGCTCCAGGTGCGCCCGCGGCGGGTAAAGCCGCGCAGCACCGCCTGCTCAATCACCCGCACGCCGCGGTCGCGGAGTGCGGCGAGCAGCAGCCGCGTGACCGCGGGCACGTCGGCGAACCCTGCGTCGACATCGAGCATGCCCACGTCCGCGGCGAACTGCGGAAACTGCTCGCGCAACTGTGCCGCCGAGAAGGCCGCACGGCGCAGTTGCAACTGTTCGAGTACGGCAAAGCTGCGCACCGCGTAGGTGCGCGCGAGGTCCGGTGTCACGCTGTTCTTGACGATGTTCAGGCATCCGCAGTCGACGAGCAGCGGCTCGCCGGACAGTTCCTGCAGTTCCAGCCACAGCCGTCGCGCCTCGTACGCGATCCTCGAGTACTCCGGATCGAGATAGTCGTTGCGGACAGACCGGGTCAGGCAGAACGACGCGGTGGCCGGGTCGCCCACCCGCGTTCTTTCCAGTACGGTCACGGTCCGCGCGAACGGAGCCGCGTAGTACGCGGTCATGAGCCCCATGACGCCGCCGCCGATAACTGTCAGCCGTTTGCCCGGGGGAAGGCTAGCGCCCACGCCGCTCACGAATCTTGAGCACGACGAGCACCGTCACGATGAAGATCAGCGCTATGCCGGATGCCACCCAGGTCGTCATGCCGTCTGCCTGTTCATCTTGCCGAGCGTAGCAACTCCACGGTGCAGATCCCCGGGGCGCCGCCGGCGGTGTGCGCCGGCCCGTCTTTCACGCGGCGGCGGGCGGCGGCCAGCGGTACGGCCAGTGCGCGCTCCGGATTTGTCACGCGTCAAAGCCGCAGGACGCTCTGCAGCGCGGCCATGGCCCGGTCCGTGTGGCTCCGCACCGCGGCCCGGCTGACCCCCATGGCCAAGGCGACCTGCACCTCGGGCAGATCCAGGTAGTACGTGAGCACGAGGGCTTCTCGCTGCATCGGCGGGAGGGCGCGCAATGCCGAGATCACCGCCGGGCGTTCCGGTGCCATCGTGACCTCGCCGGCGTCGGGCATGTCCGCCGCGAGCGTGGGCGCGTTCCGGTCGGCGATCACAGTGAACCGCAACGCCGACCGCGACCCGGTGACCACGGATTGGCGCAGGAAGGACAGGGCCTTGTGGCGACCGCGCAGCAGGCGCCAGGCGCCGTGCAGGGCGATGAAGGCGTCCTGCGCCACTTCCTCCGCGGCGCCGACCTCGCCCACGAGCAGCGCCGCGAGCCGGACAAGCGCGGCGTACTGCGTGCCGTAAAGCGCCGTGATCGCCTGGTCGGCGTCTGACCCGGCGCCAGTGAGGGGCGGCGCGGACACGGCGTCCGCTGGCCCGGTACCGGCGGCGTCCGGGCGGCGTGGCGTGGCGTGTTCCGGCTCGCCTGCGGTCATGTCGATCATGCGTACGGGGCCCCCCACCCGCCAGAGGTGCCGGCCTCGCCGCGGCCTGCCGGCCGTCTTCAATAGGATCTGGCACGACGCTTAGCTTGCGCCCAGTCTAGGAAGATTTAGTACAGGATGTCAAGATAACCGCAGCTGGTGCGGCTACTGGTGGTATCGAAGAAGAAAAAACTTGAAATTACTCGACAGTATGGTCACTTAGCTGCCACTCTGTGCCAGAAGATAGGATGGATTCTTCTAACCTCTTCCGGCAGGATGTGGACATGGCAGGTGAGGACTGGAAGCGGCTCAGCGACTACGTGGTAGCGAGGCGCATCGCGCTCGGCATGCGGGACCGCCGCGCGCTCGCCGCGGCGACCGGCGTCACCGATCGTACGCTCGGAAAGATCGAAAACGGTAAGCGCGTGTCCGCAAGCACCCTCGGCGCGGTCGAGAACCATCTCGGCTGGGCACCCGGGTCATGCCGCCGGATCCTGGCCGGTGGCGAGCCGTCCATCCGGCCCGCGGCGGGCCGCCCGCAGTACGACGACCCGACGCTGCAGCACATCGCGGAGACACCCGGGCTGCCTCCTGACGTCGTGCGCGGGCTGGTCGCGCTCGCCCGTAACTGGCGCGAGCAGCAGGACGAGCGCGACGAGCCGGCGCGCCGCCAGGCCTGAGGCCGTCATTCCGGCACGCCAACAACCCTGGCCCTGCCGGCTGAGGATGGCGCCCGCATCCACCGAGATCTACGGGACACACCCTAACCAGCCGCTCTGCCGCCTACGGACGGGACGAGCCCCAGTTTGCGAGGTCCGGGGTCCTCATCCGCCCGGTGGACCCGGCCAGCCGGCCATCCCCATCCGCCCTGCGGTCCGGCTACAGACGCACGCACACCTGGACGCCCAACACGATGATGCACAAGCCCGTATGGCCGCCCGACGGCGACGGAGCAGGTGACGGCGGCACGGGCAGTGGCGCGGCAGTTGACGGCGGCGGCGCGGGAGTCGACGGCAGCGGCGGAGCAGCGGTGGGCGCCGACGACGGAGCGGGGGCGGGCGTGGGCGACAGCGGGGCCAGCGGCTGCCCGCCTAACGGCCCGGGCGACGCGGAGCGCCCGGCCGACGGCGCCGACGGCCTCGACGCCACCGGCTGCGCCTGGCCCCGATGCCCGGGCCGCACGCGCGGCTGCGTGCCTGGTTGGTGCGGCGCGGCCGGGCCGCTGCTGGCGGGCGGCGCCGCGGCGGGCGCGGGCGCGCCAGGCCGGCCCGGCGTGGGAACCAGGAGGATCCCTGCGGCCGAGGCGCCCACCACTATCGCCGTCGCGGCCGGCACCCACGCCGCTGGCCGGGCGCGAAGCACCTTTGCCGATCGCCCCAGCCATGAACGGGCCGCCAGGAACAACGCGATCCCGGCCGGGGGCAGCCCAGCCTGCCAGCCCGTGCGCCGCGAGGCCCGGATCGCCTCGACCACGGCGGCCCGCTGACGCTTGGCGTCGAGCGCGTCGGACACGTAGATGACCAGGTCGCCATCGGTATCCCGGTGCAGGAGGACCCTGAGCCCCTCCGGCAGGGAAACTCGCTCAAGGCGGATCACGAGGCGCTCCTAATTCGAGACCGCGGATCGCGGCCCACCACTGCTCGGGATCACCGCTCTCCCCGCCGATCACCGCGATGACCTCGCGGCCGTCGACGGTCAGGCGGACGGGCGCGCCCTTGTAGCGTGGATCCCCCGCCGCCGCGAGCAGCGACGGCGGTACGGGCCCGTCCGACGCGGGGTCGCCGACCGTTGCCCCGGCGGCCGCGGCGATCCGCTCGAACAGCTCGAGCCGCCGCCGTAGCTCGGCCTGATCCGCCCTGGCCTCCACGACCTCGTTCTCGAGCCGCCGAAGGCGTCGTCTTCCCAGCCACACGGGCCCTCGCAGACCTCCCTCACGGACCGCACTACCCATTGCGCTACTTTACGCCTTTTCGCGTCACCGCTGGTGGCTGTGTACCCACCGGGCACACCCGTCAATACCGGGACGGCCCCTGGAACCCCCGCTGCGCCCAGGCGGCACCATGCGGCAGCCGTTCGGAATATTGCTCCGTAACGGCGGTCGCGGGCTGTCACGGCCTGGCCCGGTCGTCGCCACCCGCGGCGAGGAAGCCAGCCACCAGTGCGGCGATCTCCGCGGGCCTTTCGAGCATGAACAGATGCCCGCCGCCGCGCACGACGTGCAACAGTGCGTCCGGTATGCACCAGGCGAGGATGCGGCCGTTGACCAGCGGCACGATCGGGTCGTCGTCGCCGGCCAGCACCAGGGTCCGCGGCTGCAGCGTCCGCAGCCACGGCATGCTGGACCAGCCGCTGATCGCGTACATCTGGCCGAGATACCCGCGCAGCGACGGGCGGTCGATGAACCGGGCGAGCGAGCCGTGCAGCAGCGCGTCGGGGTCGTGACGCGCGGCGCCACCGTAGACCCGGCCGGCGATGCGCCGGTAGTAGTCGGGCTGGTAGTACCGGCGCGGCGTGGCCAGGGACAGCAGGACGCGCGGCGAGCCCGGCACGCCGCCGAGACCAGGACCGGTGGCGGCGAGGACGAGGCGCCGCACCCGTTGCGGTGCCTGGTGCGCGAACTGCTGCGCGATGACGCCGCCGAGGGAGACGCCGAGCACGTCGACGCGGTCGTAGCCGAGCGCGTCGAGCAACCGCTGCACCGTCCGCGCGATGCCGCGCATCCGCCGTGGCCAGGTGTACCCGGCCGACTGCCCGATGCCGGGCGCGTCGAAGCTGACCACCTGCAGGCCGCGGGCGGCAACCTCCCGCTCGAACGGCACGGCCAGATCCAGGCTCGCCCCGAGCCCCGTGATCAGGAGCAGCGGGGGCCCTGATCCGCGCACCGAGGTGCGCAACCGGACGCGGTCGGCTTCGACGAACCGGATGGCGGGCTGGTCACGCGAACGCGCTGACACCGGTGATATCCCTGCCGACGATGAGCGTCTGGATGGTCTCGGTCCCCTCGTAGGTGTGGATCGCCTCGATGTCGGCCAGATGCCGCATCACGTGGAAGTCGAGCAGGATTCCGTTGCCGCCGAGCAGGTCGCGTGCCTCGGAGATGACCTGCCTGGCCTTGCGCGTGTTGTTCATCTTCGCAATCGCCGCGATCGTGTCGGTCAGCCGGCCCTCCTCGATGAGCCGGCCGAGCCGCAGGCAGTAAAGCTGCATCGAGCAGACCTCGGCGAGCATCTTGACCAGCCTGTCCTGCACGATCTGGAAGCTGGCCAACGGCTGGCCGAACTGCTGCCGCTGCCGGCAGTAGGCCACGGCGGCCTCGTACGCCGCGGTGGCGTGGCCGAGCGCACCCCAGGCCACCGCGTTGCGGGTGCCCGCGAGCACCCGGCCCGCGTCCTTGAAGCTGTGCGCGCCCGGCAGCCGGCTGTCCTCCGGCACAGCCGCGTCGGACAGCGCGATCTCCGCCTGCCACACCGCGCGCAGCGATCCCTTGCCCTCGATCCGCTTCGCCTCGAAGCCCGGCGTGCCCTTCTCGACAAGAAACCCTTTGACGCGGCCGTCGGCGACGTCGCGCGCCCACACGACGACGACGTCGGCGATCGTGGCGTTGCCGATCCACTTCTTGGCGCCGTTCAGCACCCACGTGCCGGCGTCGTGGCGGGCTGAGGTCTCGAGCGCGACGGAGTCCGAGCCGTGCAGCGGCTCGGTGAGCGCGAACGCGCCCAGCTTCTCCAGCCGGGCCATGCCGGGCAGCCAGTGCTGTTTTTGCTCCTGCGACCCGAGCATGGCGATCGACTGCATCGCCAGCCCGGCCTGCACGCCGAGGAACGTGCCCAGGCTGCCGTCGCCGCGGTTCAGCTCCATGTGCACAAGCCCGGTGGCGATCGGGCTCATCGGCGGGCAGCCGTACCCCTCGATGCCGTCTCCGACGATCTCGAGCTTGGCCAGCTTCTCGATCAGCGGCCAGGGGAACTCCGCCCGCTCCCAGTAGCCGTTGATGACCGGCAGCACCTCGTCGTCGACGAAGTCGCGGGTGCGCCGCAGGTAGCCAAGCTCGTCGCGGGTCAGCTGGTCGGCGATCCTGAAGTAGTCGGTGCCGAGCGAGCGGCCGATGTCTTCGTACATTGCGTGCTCCCGTCAGCTGTCGAAGACGTACGTGCCAGGCGCCTCGACCAGCGGCCGCAGCCCGCCGCCGCCGAGTTCGGCCGGGGCCGGCTTCTCCGGGCCGCAGCGGTCGCCGAGCCATGCCAGCATGTCGGGCCACCAGCTGCCCGGCTGGGTCCGCGCGGCGGCGAGCCATTCCGCCGGGTCGGCCGGGTTGGCTGTGCTGGTCTTCTTCGTCTGGTAGGTGGCCTTCTGGTTGCCGGGGGGGTTGACGAGTGCGGCGATGTGACCGCTGGTGGACAAGACGAACCGGCTCTTCCCGCCAAGCAGTTGCGTGCTGCGGTAGCAGTTCTGCCAGGGCGTGATGTGGTCGGTGATGCCCGCGACGATGTAGGCGTCGACGTCGACCTTGGACAGGTCGGCACCGGCCCCGAGCACGGTCAGCGCCCCCGGCGTGACGAGCTTGTTCTCCATCGCCAGGTCGACGAAATCCGCGTGCAGCCGAGCGCTCATCCGGGTGGTGTCGGAGTTCCAGAACAGGATGTCGAACGCCGGCGGTTTCCTGCCGAGCAGGTAGTTGTTCACCCAGTAGTTCCAGATCAGGTCGCCCGGGCGCAGCCAGGCGAACACCTCGGCCAGGGCGCGGCCGTCCAGGTAACCGCGGCGGCCCGACATCGCCTTCGCCGCCAGCGCGAGCGGCGGGTCCACCAGCGCGACCGCGGTGCCGGCCTTGGCGTTGTCGAGCACGGTGACCGGCAGGACCAAGGCAGCGAGCCGGCCCAGCCCGCCGGTCGCGGCCAGGTGAGCCGCGGTGACGGCGGCGATGATGCCGCCCGAGCAGACGCCGGCCAGCGCCGTCCGGTCCGTGCCGCAGACGCGCTCGACCGCGTCGAGTGCGCCAAGCACCGCGTCGGTGTAGGTGCCCAGGCCCCAGTCCGCGTGGCGAGCGTCCGGGTTGCGCCAGGAGATGACGAACACCTGCTGGCCGCCGCCGACGAGGTACTCGACCAGGCTGCGGCCGGGTGCCAGGTCAAGCGCGTAGTACTTGTTGATCGTCGGCGGCACCATGAGCAGCGGCACCGCCCGGACCTGCTCGGTCCGCGGGCGGTACTGGATGAGCTCGAGCACGTCGGTGCGCAGCACGACTTCGCCTGGTGTGACCGCTATGTTGCGGCCCACCTCGAACGACGACCTGTCGACCATCTCCGGTATCCGCGGCGGGGTGGCCAGGTCACGCAGCAGGCTGAGCGCGCCGCGCACGAGGCTGGCGCCGCCGGTGTCGATGACGGCCTTCGCCGAGGCCGGGTTCACCAGCGGCACGTTGCTGGGTGACAGCGCATCGACGAGGTTCTCGACGCCGAAGCGGACCCGTTTGTCGTCCCGCCAGTCGAGCGCGGCGTCGCCGACGAGCTGTTCGGCGGTCTGCCCGGCCGCGAGGTAGGCCTGCATGAGCCGGCGGAGCAGGGCGTTCTCGGTCCAGGCCGGATCGGTGAACCGGCGATCACGTTTCGGCGCGGCCAGCGCCGAGGTGCCGGCGCCGATCCGGGCCAGTTCCGCGGCGAGGCTGCCCAGCCGCCGGCCGGTGGTGCGGGGCTGGCGGGCGAGAGCGGCCGCGAACCTGGCGGCGGACGCGTCCGGGGCGAACCGGCGCACCGGGCCGAGCGCGGCGTCGACGAGCAGCGCGTCGAGCGGCGCCGCCTGGTCGGCGAGTTCTTCGGCGTCAGGCGCGTTCGATGTGGTCGTCATGTGGTGTCCTGGGTGTCCTTGATGTCGTGGGCCGGCGACGGGCCGGGCAGCCGGGCCTGGATCTCGGCGGTGACCGATTCTGGTGGCTGGTCGGCATTCACGGCGAGGAGGATGCCCCGCTTCTCGTAGTAGGCGATGAGTGGGCTTGTCGTCTCGGCGAACACCTTCAGCCGGTGCCTGATCACGTCGGCGGTGTCGTCGCCGCGGCCGGCCTGGCTGGCGCGGCCGAGCAGCCGCCGCACGAGCACCGGCTCTGGCGCGTAGAGATACACGGCGGCGTCCAGCGCCAGGCCCAGCCGGGCGCCCAGGTCCGCGGCGGCGGTGGCTTGCGGCAGGGTCCGCGGGAACCCGTCCAGGATGTACCCGCCGCGGGCCACGGCTTCGACGATGACCGGGGTCAGCACGTCGAAGACGATCTCGTCGGGAACGAGGTCGCCGCGCTCCTGGCACGAGCTGATCTGGCGGCCCACGGGTGAGCCGGACCGGGCCGCCGCGCGCAGCAGGTCCCCGGCGGAGATGTGCTTGACGTTGAACGCAGCGGCCAGCCGCGCCCCCTGCGTCCCCTTGCCGGCGCCGGGGGGAGCGAGCAACAGCAGCCTCATCACGCGTCCAGGCCGGCCGGCGGGACAATCTCCCGCTTCAGGATCTTGCCGGTCGGGCCCTTCGGCAGCTCGCCGACGATCCACACGTGCCGCGGGTACTTGTACGCCGCGACCTGGGCCTTGACGTAGTCGCGCAGCTGCTCGGCGGTGACGTCGGCGCCCGGCTTGAGCACCACGGCCGCGCCGACCTCCTCACCAAGGGCCGGGTGCGGCAGCCCGATCACCGCCGCCTCGGCCACCGCGGGATGCTCGTAGAGCACTTCCTCGATCTCCCGTGGGTAGACGTTGTAGCCACCCCGGATGATCATGTCTTTCTTCCTGTCGACGATCGCGAAATAGCCGTCCTCGTCGACCCGGCCCAGGTCACCGGTGCGGAACCAGCCGTCAGGGATCGCCTTCGCGGTCTCCTCGGGCTTGCGCCAGTAGCCCTTCATCACGTTGTGGCCGCGGATCGCGATCTCGCCGACCTCGCCGCGGGCGGCCTCGTTGCCTTCCGCGTCGACAACGCGCATCTCCACCCCGCGGATCGGCGTGCCGATCGAGCCTGGCTTGCGCGCCCGGTCCGGGTGGTTGAACGAGGCCACCGGCGAGGTCTCCGACAGGCCGTACCCCTCGAGCACCAGGCAGCCGAACGCGTCCTCGAAGCCGCGCAGCACCTCGACCGGCATCGCCGCGCCCCCGGAGACGCAGACGCGCAGCGCGGACACGTCGTACGCCGCCCGGTCCGGGTAGCCGAGCAGCGCGACGTACATCGTCGGCACCGCCGCGAAGACGGTCACGCGGTGCCCGGAGAGGACCTTCAGCGCCTCACCCGGGGTGAACCGCGGCAGCAGGGTCAGGCACGCCCCGGACGCGACCGCGGTGTTGAGAGTGCAGGTCTGCCCGAAGGAGTGGAACAGCGGCAGCCCGCCGAAGATCACGTCGTCGGCAGTGAGCTGGATCAAATCGGTGCGCATCACCTCGGTGTTGCGGGCGAGGTTCGCGTGGGTGAGCTCGGCGCCCTTCGGCCGGCCGGTCGTGCCCGAGGTGTAGAGGATTACCGCGGTGTCCGCGTCGCCGGTGTCGGCGAGCTGGTAGTCCGGGGTGGCCGAGGCCACCAGATCGGCGGAGGTGGCCGGGTCGACGACGATCGCGTCCGCCTCGGCCTGCTCGGCACCGCCGCGCGCGTCGCCGGCGAACGCGTGCCACGCGAAGATCAGCCGGGCCTCGGAGTCGGCGAGGTAGTAGGCGACCTCCCGCTTCTTGAGCAGCGGGTTCATCGGGACGACCACGCCGCCGGCGCGGAGCACGCCGTAGTAGATCACGGCGAACTCGGCGACGTTGGGCAACATGATGCCGACCCGGTCGCCTGGCTTCAGACCGCGATCGCGGAGCAGCCCGGCGACCTGGGCGGCGGCCCGATCGAGCTGCCGGTACGTCATGGCGGTCGCACCCACCCGCACGGCGACACGGTCGGCGTGGGCAGCGGCGGCGGCCGGGAGATTAGCTGCGAGGTTCATCCCCCGATCCTCCGTCCGCGGAGGAACCCCTGTCTACGCGGCGGCTGATCCACCCGGCGGCTGATCCACCCGGCGGCTGATCCACCCGGCGGCTGTGGCGTCGCCGGTCAGGGGCGGCGTCGCGGGAAAGACGGCGGGCGCATCCCCGCCATCCCGGCGAGTGGGCCGGGCGTGCGCAGCCTGGCCGTGGCGCGGGCAGGCCCGGCGATGACCGTCTGCAGCCGGCGGACCGCGTCGAGGTGATCGCCTGTCCAGATCATGCGGACCGCGGTCGCGTTCACCCGGCCGTCGTCGCCGCGCAGGTCGTGCCGGACCGCCTCGACCAGGCGGCTGTCGGCCACCTTGTCGTGGGCGAGCGGTTCGCGCGGCTCACGCTGGCTGACCAGGCTGCTGGCAAGATCGTCGTACCAGGTCTGGACGAGTTCGTTCGTCCGCAGAATCTCGTTGCCCGCCGCGGCCCGGTCGCCTGCCGCTTCGCCGTCGTCGCCCTGCCAGAGATTCAGCACCGCGTCACCGGCCAGACGCAGCCCGGCGACGCCGGTGACCAGCCTGGTCACATCGGCGAGCGGCAGGGGTTTGGCGCCGCGTTCGGCCAGGTAGCTGCGGAACGTGTCGTCCAGCCGGCGCGCCGCAGCGGCCGCGCGGACAGCGTCGTCGCCCGGCCTGGCGGGTACCGGCCCGCTCCCGTCGCCGCGCAAGATACCGAAACTCACCGCGCTGGCCAGGTAGCCCGCGCTGTCGGTGTACGCCTCGGCCAGCGCCTGGCGGAGCGCGGCGCCCGCGCCCCGCGGCCAGAAGAGCAGCCCCACGACCAGGCTGACCGCGCACCCGAGGGCGATGTCCTCTATCCGCAGCAGGCCGATCCGCCAGCCGGCCGGCTGGATGATGTTGAAGAGGATCACCAGCGTCAGCGTGAACGCCGCCTGGCCCGCCGTGAACGAGATGGCCGCGGGAGCGACCCCGGCGAGCAGGATCGCCGGCGGCAGCACGAACCACAGCAGCGTCGCGTTGGTGCCGATCGCCGCGAGCAGGGCCGCGCCGATGATGAACCCGACGACGGTGCCGGCCAGGCTCCGAACCACGCTCTGCCCGGTGTTGAGCGCGCTCGAGCGGAGCACCGACAGCGTGCCGAGGACCACCCAGAACGAATGCTGCACCCCGGTCAGCTTGGCGACGAGTACCGCGAGCCCAAGCCCGGCCGCGGCGCGCACGCTGTTGTGCAACCACACCGAGTGCCGCTCGACGTGGGCGGCCGCGCGTTCCTGGGCCGCGGACAGCGTCCCGGACAGGCCCGCGGGCTGCCGGCCAAGCACCCGCTCCCGCCAGGTGCGCCGTTCGGCGGCCGCGGTCAGGTCGATGTTGCCCGCGATGAGCGAGACCGCGAAGCTCAGCTCCCGCGCGCGGAAACTCGGATCAAGGGAGGTGATGAACTCGCTGACCGGTTCCGGTGCCGCGATGGCGCCGCGCGGCACCCGCCGGACCGGCAGGTCCGCTGTCGCGCCGTGCTCCATCCTGGTCAGCGCGCCGGTCATCTCGGCCAGCGCCGCGTGCAGTTCATCGCTGCTGCCGCCGGTCACGTCGAGCAGGTCCGCGCCGCGTTCGAGCACCGCGGCCGCGGCGAGCTTGACCGCGCAGGCCGCCCGGTTGACGACCGCGCCCTCGGCGTGCTGCGCGGGCTGTACGACGATCGTGTCCAGCCAGCTCACCTCGTCCACCAGGCGCACGACCGTCCTGGCCGGTGTGCTCAGGCCGGTCGGACGGTAGGGCGTGGCGAGGAAGGCGCGGCGGAGCCCGCCCACCGCGTCGTGCTCGCGCTCGACCGCGCGCTCGCGGTCGAGCGCGAGCGCCTTGTCGCCGACGCTGAGCATCGACGCGATCTCCGCACGCAGCCGCGCGGCCAGCGCCCGGCAGACGGTGATCAGTGCGGAGCGCAGCGGATCACGCGCGGGCGCGGGCCACAGCAGCGCCACCGCGACAAGCGCGGCGCCGCCGGCCATCCCCCAGCCAGCGAGCCGGTCAGGCACCGCGGACACCGGTGCGGCCAGGGACACCGGCAAGATGAATGCGAGCAGCAACGACGTCGCCGCTCCCGCCAGTACGGAGCTGACCACGCCGGCGAACATCACCCCGAAGCCGACCACGGCCATCGCCGCGGCCGCGAGCCACACCGTCTGGGAGGCCAGCGTCCCAACACAGACCAACACGCCACCGACGACCGCGAGCGCCACCTGCGCCCGCAGCCGCTCACGCATCGGGCCGCTGAAGTCGACGAGCAGCAGCATCGCGAACGATCCGAACGCCGCGAACGTCGCCAGGGCGGCGTTGCCGATGACCTTGTCGCCCAGGGCGAACATGGCCGGCATGACGATCGCGGTTCGCCCCGCACGGCGCAGCGCCGCGAAATCGGGATCGCGCTGGCGAAGCCACTGCAGGGGGTGCATGAACCGCTGGCCGCCCATCCGGTCGTTACGAGAGCGCGGCGCCTCGTCATCCAGCCTCCCCATCATCATTCGTCACCGCCACGCCGACCGCAACGGGGTGGCGCCACCGCGCTGACCGGCGGTCCAGGTTATCCCGGCGAGCCTAGTCCCTGCTGCTGCGCGAAGTCCCGGCGGTGCCGCGGTCTTACCGCGGAAGGCGTCCGCGAGCAACGCCAGGGACACCGCGAACATGATCGCCCCGCCGACACCCTGCAGCCCGCGGGACAACTGGAGCATCAGCGTGGTCGCGGCGAAGGCGCACAGCACCGACGCGCAGGTGAACACGGCCAGGCCGACCAGGTAAAGCAGCCGCCGGCCGTACATGTCCGCCAGGCTCCCGGCCGTCAGCAGGAACGCCGCCAGGGTCAGCGCGTAAGCGTCCACCACCCACTGCAGGTCGGAGAAACTCGACTGCAGCGCACGCTGGATATCCGGCCGCGCGACGTTCACGACCGTGATGTTTAGTCAAGTTATTTCGTAGCATGTCACCTGAACTGGGCATATGGGTGGCCCGAAGATCCTTCGCGTGCCTGCTGGGCAAGCGCACGATCTCGCGCATGCAGCGCGCAAGTGCCCGCCATACGTGCAGACGCGCGAGAAACGCGCCCAAAGCGCAAGATCGTTTGCGCTTGCGCGAGGATGATCTCGGGCACTTCCAAACTTGCCGCGACCGTGTGTGACCGTTTCGGCCTCCTGGTTGTCTCGCGTGCCTCGCGCGCGCGTCTGCACGCGTTGGGCCACACACGCAGATGAGACAAGACAACGAGACAATCACGCACCGTAACCACGAAGCGCGTGATGATCAATTGCGGTGAGCAGCGCCGCAAACGAGGCCCTGCGGCACCTCCGTGGCGTAGGCCAGATCGCTGTAGAAAATGCCTGTTCGCTAAGGGGTCTCGTAACTGTGGACGGTTCCGCTTCCCGGCCTGGGCCAAGCTGCGCAAGCTGCGGCAAACCCTTGAGCCGCTACAACCCTGAGAATCGCTGCCAGGCATGCGTTAGTTCGAGCAGAAAAGACGAACTTGAGCAATCCGGCGGGACACTAATTCCCGGGGAAAATCTTGCGGAGCTTCGGCGTGCGCGTGGCCTCACTCAGGAGATGCTGGCTGGGAGGGCAGGGGTCAGCGCGTCGATAGTCGAGAAACTCGAAGGGAATGCCAGACGGTCAGCCCGCATGAGTACTCTGCGCGCGTTGGCCAGCGTCTTGAATGTTCCGCTTGGCACCCTGCTCGGCTTCGAATCTCCCGAGCGGCAGCATGCCAACCAGCGAATGGACGTTCGGGGAGAGTCCCAGGTTGAAATTCCTCCCGGACCTTACGAACCGACGTTGTTGCGGGTGCTGCTCACCGAGCGGCACTGGCAACTATTCTCAACGTTCGAGGCAAAATTTACCCGCGCGGCTGCGGAACTGGCCGATCAGGAAGGCGAGCCGCGGCTACGAAACCTCACCGTTTCGAGGCGTCAGTTCGAGCGCTGGTATGCTGGGACGGTCAGGAGCCACTCGTACCCCGACGCCTGCCGTGTCCTAGAGCACATGTTCGGCTATACGGTACAGCAGCTTCTGGCACTAGCAAGCGAGGCAGACGGGCGGCAAGAATGCGAAACAGGCTCGGCGCTGGAAAAGGATAGCAGTGAGTTGGTATTTTCGCCCGTCGGCGAAGAGGATGATGATGAGGAAGTGATAAGGCGACGCGCGTTCCTGCTCAACGCGGCGCTATTGGCCGGGATCGGTAAAGCTGACCCAGTTACCACCCTGGAGGCCCTCCGGCGAGGGTTGAGGGAGTCATTTCCCGGTGTGCGCGATGCTGATGTGAGCGAATGGAACGAAATCGCCCTGGAGTACGGCGAGACATATCCAATAACCGCTCCGGCAGACCTGCTCAATTCTCTGATAGTAGATTTTACTGGCCTGCAGGAAGCATTTCGCCGGTATCCGCACGAGGCCGTGCAGCGGGAGCTTTACAGGGTGAGCGCTTTGCTGGCGGGGTTCGTCGCTCAGACGGTCGGAAACTTGGGATATGTTAATGAGGCGCGGCGCTGGTGGCGAACGGCGAGGTACGCCGCCGACCGATCCGGTGATTCGTATAGCGCGCTGTGGGTGCGAGGGCGTGAGATCATCCACGCAATGGGCGAGCGTCCGATTATGGCTATTCTGCATCTCATTGAGGAAGCCGAAAAGCTCGCTGATAATGGGCCGCCTGAGCTTGCGCTGGAACTGCTGGCAGCCAAGGCGCAGACGATGGCCTTGGCTGCCAGGCATGCTGATGCCGAGAGCGCACTGACACATCTGCGGAATTGTTTTGATGCGGCGACATTTTCAAGCTACAGCGGTTCGTTGCTAACCTGGGGCGAGGATCATCTGCACTGTACCGAAAGTTTCGTCTACTCACGGCTAGGCGAGTACAAGAGAGCAGAGCGTGCACGGCACGCTGCGCTAGTCCTGTACGATAATGACCCATCTATTGTTCGGTGGCCTGCTGGACTAGAGCTTAATAGAGCGCTCTGCCTGGTCCGGAAGGGCGATGTTGCCGAAGGTGTTAGCCATGCTCGGACAGTCATAGCGCAATTGCCGACTATGCACCAGACGCGGGGAATCTATATTCACGGACGCGATGTGCTAAATTCTGTACTGCCGCCTGAGCGGGAGAGACCGGTGGTCAGCGAGTACCGTGAATGGCTCGACGCGACTTTTCGCGCGCCAGCCGGACAAGTGTCCTCAACGGTAGACGTTCCTTACTTCCCCGGATCAGTCCTAATGCCTTGACTGAGACCCCTCGGAGGGGTCTGCGCGCTTGTCACCCATTCTTAGAACGTGCTATGCTGCCGTCACATTCTCGTACCGCATGAAAGGAACGGAAAGATGAGAGCAGTCCGGCGACTGGGCACGACTCCAACCGAGCGCGGCAATACAACGGGGGTTAGCGGTTCGCCAGACATCCTTGAATTAGATGATGGCAGTTTCGCCGTCATAGGCGTGGACATTACGAACGAATTAGGAACTCACCCGCTACGAGATGCCAGATGTGCGCCCAACGAACGTATCGTGCAGGTAACGCGTGAGACGCTTATCGACGCGAGAAAGGATATTCCGGAACATTAGATGCAGCCGCCAAAGTGGGCACTGGAAGGTGGCACGCGCCTGGATCTCAAGAATTTCGGCACGTGTTTTGCTCGTGCATGGGCGGAATTGGAATCGAGATTCCTCAAGCTGGAGTGCTGGCAGGCCTACTTTGAAGTGGAAGGCAACCAGTCCCAGGAGGCATTCAACCGAGGCGATGTGTCGAAGGCGCGTGAACTACTTCGGCAAGAGGCTGAAGCGGACCAGCCGCTTTACGAGGAGGTAAGGCAGCGAGGCATCAGCTATGCGAGGGTCCGCCTGGTGCAGGAACCGTTGACGCCCTACCTAGAGTATGAGCTGATGAGCTATCGGATTCGCGCGGCAATGGGCGAGAACATCGAAGTTGTTCGTTGCGAGCCGACGATTCGGCTGCCGAATGAGCAATACTTCGATTTCTTGCTCTTCGATCAGCGTACAGCCTTGATCCATGACTACGGGGAGGTCGGCCGCCAATCTGGGGGTTGGTTGAGCCAGGATGCCGACGCCATCGCCAGGCTGGAGGTGACGGCTAATGCGCTCCGTGGCACGGCAATGTCGCTGGAACAATTTGTGGCGGACAGGTAATGGCAGGGCATTCCGCGTCTGGAGTTCTCGGTGGGTCAGCGATGGTGGCGGACGGCATTGCTCAGCGCCGTAACGGTGCTCAGCCTCGCCCTGGTAACGGCGAGCATTGCCGTACCCATCCTCTTACTTCTCG
>WNFJ01278904.1_pt1 | contig 47237 bp, 50 predicted proteins | sample 5400461 | NCBI WGS metagenome assembly WNFJ01 (sample SAMN13153349, study PRJNA577476) | soil metagenome | isolation source: 115 cm saprolite on Douglas fir-dominated hillslope | place: USA:California | collected 2013-09-17
CCATCCTCAGCATCCTCCTCGCGGGCGTACCCCGCGTCGTGGTGCCGGGTGGATCACTTTCCGAGCGGCGTTTGGATCACTTTCCGGGCGGCGTGATCACGTGCCGAGTTGTTCGAGGGCCCGGCGGGAGACGGAACCGCCCAAAAGGAAGGCGCACAAGCATCGCTAGTCCTCCCGAGTCAGAGATCCGCAAGCAATACGCGGCAAGCTTGTCGAAGATCTCATCGGCCGTCTTGGTCCAGACGAAAGGCTTTGACGTGGCGTTGGTGATGTCGAGGTAGCTGCGGATAGCGGCTTCGAGCTGACGCGTACTGCGGTGGGTGCCGCGTTTGATCTGCTTTTCGCTGAGGTTGGCCAACCAGCGCTCGACGAGGTTGAGCCACGAGGAGCTGGTCGGCGTGAAATGCACATGGAAGCGGGGACGGCGTGCGAGCCAGCGCCGGATGGTGGAGGTCTTGTGGGTGCTGGAGTTGTCGAGGATTAGGTGGACGTCCAGCTCGGCGGACACACCGTCCTCGATGGTGTCGAGGAACTTGCGAAACTCGGTCGCACGATGGCGACGGTCGCACTCGCCGATCACTTTGCCAGTCTTTACGTCGAGCGCGGCGAACAGCGTCGTCGTGCCGTAGCGAACGTAGTCGTGGGTGTGGCGCTCGACGACGCCTGGACGCATCGGCAAGAGCGGTTGCGTGCGGTCAAGCGCCTGGATCTGCGACTTCTCGTCAACCGACAGCACCAGCGCTCGCTCGGGCGGGTCCATGTACAGGCCGACGATGTCGCGAACCTTCTCGATGAAGAGCGGGTCCTTTGACAGCTTGAACGTCTCGGTGCGGTGCGGTTGCAGCGCGAATGCGCGCCAGATGCGGCTGATGGCCGACTGGGTCATGCCCGCCTCGCGCGCCATCGAACGGGTGCTCCAATGCGTTGCATCGGCCGGCTTGCTCTCCAACGTCGCAGCGATGACGCGCTCCACGTCCTCGTCGCTGATTCTGCGCGGAGCCCCCGGCCGCGACTCATCCAGCAGACCGTCGGCCCCACTTGCCAAGTAGCGCCGTCGCCACTTGCCCACCGTCATACGGGTCGCACCTACGCGTTGGCCGATCTCCGCGTCGTGGCCGCCCTCTGCGCAGGCCAGGATGATCCGCGCCCGAAGCGCCAAGGCCTGCGCCGTTGTCGGCCTACGCGTCCAGCGCCCAAGCTCCGCGCGCTGGTCGTCCGTGAGCGTTACCCCTGTCTTCCGTCGTCCACGCGCCGTTCGCCACCTCCGGTTGTACCGAGAGACGAATGACGCACCGACTTAATTCACGGACTTCTGACTCGGGACACTAGGGCGATGCATTCCCTTCGGTTGCGCGCTACGGCATGATCCAACCGCATGTCCAAAAAGCGCCAGCCCAAATCCGGCTCTGGGTCGAACCGCACGCCCGTGCAGAGCCCCAAGATCAAGATCGAGCGCTACGGACTCTTCTCGTACATTCCGATCGCTCTAGGGCTGCACGCGCACGCGGACCACTCCGAATCCGCGTCGCATGACGATGAGGGAGAGCGAGAGGACTTCTCGGTCACCGAGACCTCTACTCCGGGCCAGGCAGCGCAGCCTCCGGCAGCCCTCGACATCGTCGACTACAGCCCGATCTTGGGCAAAGAGGTCAATACGTCCCTGAAAGGAGCTGCGGGGCCGAAGCGGCCACACATTTGGGCGGGAACAATTCAGCCAGTGACGACAGCCGGACCGGATGGCGGTTCGATGCACATTCGTGGGCTTACCCTGATTGCACCGCCAGGACGGCGGGCGATTCTGGGTGGAATGCCGTCGACTGCTCCGGCAGCCTACGTCGTGGCCCCCATCCTGATTGAGGATTCCGACGTGGACGCGAAAATCGAGCTTCGGGACAACGTCCGGATTGGCCGGAAGGTCAGGATGGTGAAAGTGACGCACCTGCAGCGGTAGACTTTCTGTCTTTCCGGCGTGCGGACAGTCCGTCTGGGTCGCTGGTACAGTACGCGGTTGAGATTCTTGGTGCCTAAGGCGGCTCGCTCTTGACCGTCAGGAGCTCGACGTCTCCCGAGCGCAGCACCCGGTACCAAAGCCAGATGTTCTGCGCCGGCACGCGTCGTACATGCGCGAGCGTCGACACTCCGCGCGACTCGTCGGAGACAAGCGTTGTCGCATCGCCGGGCGCGGGGAGCTGCTCGGCGTCCGCGAGAGCGGCGACCACGCGGCCGAATGCACGACCCGCGGAGCTGCCGGAAGCGACGCCGCAGGCCGCGAGGTGGGCACGTAACGGGGCGCTCGTCAGGCCCCTTATGAGTCGGGCCACTCGCCAGTCTCGGCCAGGCGGCGCAGCTCATCCGCCGTGAGGGCGCGCGGCGGTTTGCGGTCGCCTTCCTGGATGGCCGCACGCAGCTCGGCCTCCAGTTCGGCCGAGACGCGGACGTAGCCAGGCGGTAGCGGCGTCTGTTGGGAGCGAGCGCGAGGTGCCATGGGCGCGTCAGTGTACAACGGAAGGTGCTCGCACGCTCGACCGCTCCATCATCGAAAGCGCTCGCGTCGACACCAAGCGGGCGGGCGCTTGCCGGCACGCTCGCTGTGTTGCGGAGTTCGTGCTCGTCGCAAAGGATTGTCGATCCCATGGATTACCGTTCCGTTGTCGCTGAGGAGGAAAAGGCAGCGCTAGCGCTCGAGCTGGAGTCTAGGCTCGGGTTGTTGCCGTCTGCGGAAAAGACGCTCGTCACGCCGGTGACGAGCACGATGCGTTTTAGCGGTCCCTCTTTGCCCCTGCGAGCTGCCCGGGCACTCGGATCGTTATAACGACGTCGCCGCTCGGCTCGGTGGCGTTCGTGATGCTTTCGGGCCATACGTGTCGGGCGCTCCATGCCAACTGCCGACTGCTGGCCAGGAGCCGCGAGACTTTTCCAATGCGTGAGCCTATCGACTCGTCGATGGCCCCGATTCACCGCCGTCGGACGCCATCCGCCTGATGCTCGAGAATCCGCACGCCAAGGTCCGACTAAGGGCGGCCGAGGTCCTCCAGCAGCGTGGCGACTTGAAGGTTACGGACGCTGAGGGCCTTCTCCGCGATCCTCGTGTCGCTACCCGTCGTCTAGCACTCCGGGCATTGATCAAGAGCGGAAGAAAGTTCACGAAGGACGAGGTCACGCAAATTTTCAAGAAAGCGGCCGAGCGGCCGCGGCTGACTGAAATCCTCCTATCCTTGCCTCGCGAGAGTGACGAGGCAAAGCAGGCTGTCGAACGCGAGTACCTGGCCTCTCTCAGCGATGCGGAGCTTTCGCAGATGGAAAGGGATGACGTCGTCGCCAATGAGGACGCCATTATGCTGCTAAACGAGCGAGACTTTGGGTCGCGCTCCGCTGCGTTGCGTCTTGCGGTGGATGACCGGTACAAGGCGCAGTTCGACGGCGAACTGGAGCGTCTTTCCGCCGTTCTCAACGCGGAATCTGTCGAACGTTGGCGCGATCTCGAGACGTTTATCAGACAAGAGCGCACCCGACGCGCCTTGACCATCCTTTGCGAGCGCTTTGAGGAAGTTGACCTCGCGAGGGTCCGGTCTGTCTTGACATCTGGCTTCGTCCGCAAGACGCCCGCCGACGTTGAGTACCTCGGTCGTTGCGGAGCGTGGAGCGACATACTGTTGGTGCTGTCGGCGCTCAAATCACCCGAGTATGATGTGCCGGCCGGCTTGATGGACCGTGCCGCCGCGAGGGCGATTGTCCGTCTCGCCGGAAAGCGGCTCGCGGACGCCACAGCTCTAGTGCACGCTGAAGCGGGGTCGGAGACGTTGATTCAGCTTGTCGCCGAAATACCGGAGGCGGAGTTCGAGCACTTGTCCGATGAGAACGTGGGCGCGCTCCTAGATTCCGAGATCATCGCAGTTAGACGCGTGGCGGCGATCAAATGTGTCAGAGTCTGGTCAAGGGACCACTTAGAGAGATTCCTCGACGGATACCTCACTCGAGATAGGTATTACTACAACGTCGTCTATTGGATGGACTTTGGCGCATCTGTGCAACGCGACCAGGGCCGTGATGTGGCGACAAGACTGTTGGAGCTAGTAAAGCTGGGGTCGTAAGACTCGACGTGAGCAAGTCCCGGGACAAGTGCCGACGCCGGGCGCTCCCGCAACGGAATGGTTGAAGCCGCGCTCGGCTGGACGAAGAATCGTCCCGTGGCTCGACTCAAGCCTATCGACTGGGCGGACCAATTCTACGCCAGTGCCGGCCCACGGACCGCTGTCAGGGCCGCTTGTGCATGCCGGTGCGGAGTCGCGAATTGTCACGGTCCCGCCGGCACATCCTGAAGCACCCGGCGGCGCGCCTTCACCTCAGGTGCCTGCTCTCCCTCCGGGTCGAGCGTGCGCGCCTGGTCGAGCCCCTCTCGGCACTCTTTGTGACGCCGCGCATCGCACGCCTCGAAGGCTTTGCGACGCAGGTCGGCCGCCCGCGCCAATTCTTCCGCGCTGGGCCGGCCATGAGTAACCACGTCGGGCTTGGGAATCGCGATCGCGACGACCACGATGGCCACCGCGGCCGCTGCCAGCGCCCCCACCCAGCGTGTGCGCGCAGAAAGGTGTGTCTTCGTCGCTGCCGGCGCGGGCGCGCCCAGCGCAAGCCCCCTCGGAACGGGCCGCTCGGAAGCGCCCACCTCTTGCCCCGATTCGAGCGCGGCAAGGACCGCCTCGCCCTTCGCGCGCTCGGCGGCAACGTCGAAGCCTGCCTCGGCGAGCTCCTTTTCCGCCTGTGCGACGCTCACGTCCGCGGCGGGGCCGACCTCGTGGCCCGCCTCCTCGACCACCTTGCGCCAAACCTCTTGTGCGCTCTTCTTGGTCGTCACGGCTCCTCCTCATTCGTAACGCCGTTGCTCTCGGCGAGCAGGCGCTTGACGTGCCTCTTGCGTCGGTCGAGCGCTCGGTAAAATTCCTCCGCGTTGCGGCCGCTGCGCGTCGCCATCTTCTGCAGGTCTGTCTCGCCCTCGAGCGAGTAGTCGAGCCAGAGAAGGTTGACTTCGTCACCCGCTTTCTTGAACGACTCACGCAGTTTGTCGAGATTGGCCTTCGCGGCCGTCTCGGCTTGCTGGCTCGCCTCGCGGGCCACCGCTTGCTGCTCGATCGACTTCACGGAGAGCCCCTCGGTCGCTTCCATCTCGCGAAGAAATCCCTCCTCGGCCTTTCGGGCCGCGTCGCTCTCGCTAAGCTCGTTGGTCCATTCGCTCCACACGAGACGGCACAACCGCCGCACGAGCGACACCTGCGCCGGAGCGTCCCATGAGGTCCTGCGCACGAGTGCGGCTGCGCGCCAGCTTGTACGCGAAGCGAAGCGCCACGCTGCGCCCGCCCACGTAGCCGTGTTCGCGAAGCAGCTTGCCGAAGACTGCCCTTTCTTCGTTCGTCAGCGCGCGCCCGAGGCGGTCGGTGCCGACGATGGCGAGAATCGCCGCGAAGAGTACGATGAAGGACCCGACCATGCCGGCGAGAGATAGCCGCACGTTCGCGCGGCGCAACTTCCTCACCAAGACGACGACGTCATCTTCGGCCTACAAGGCTCGATTCACGCCCATAAGACGATTATTGGCGCCCCTTGTGGCATTGACGACGAAAGAGGGATGGTTCTCCTCATTCATTGAGGTGCGCATCTCGCTGCACAAGCCGCTCTTCCCCTTGAATCCAGACCGCCTTTCTTTGAATCCAGACCGCCTCTCTTTGAATCCAGACCGCCTTTCTTTGAATCCGCGTCGCCTCTTGCTGAATCCGGCGATCATCGCCCTCGTGAACGCGATGACGAGAGAGGAGCGCGGGTGAATAACGGTGAAGGAGAAGTGATTCACGAAGAATCCGAGCGGATTCACAAAGGAGCGCGTCTTGTCCACGCACGGGCACCACTCATCCACGGCGAAGAAGGCGTGGATCGCGTTCAATGAGCAGCGCTTTTCCGTGAATCCGTCGGTCTTGTCGTTGAATCCGCGGTGGCTCTCGTTGAATCCGCAGTTGCTCTTACTGAATCCCTGCCTTTTCTTGCTGAATCTGCCGCGCTCGTCGTTGAATCCGGAGATCATTATTCTCGTGAGTGCAACGACGAGGCGAAGGGTCGCGTGATTCACGGTGAACAACGCGTGCCTCACGATGAGAAACTCGCGGCTCACGAAGAATCCGTAGCGATTCGCAAACGAGAACGTCTTGTCCGCGCTCATTCATTGCGTATTGATCGCGAGGATGGCGTGGTCCCCAATGAATCAAACGATTTTGTAGTTGAGTCATTCGCAGTTCTCGCGAAACCGGCCTCGATTCTCGTTGAATCACGCGACGATCACGCGCGTGAACGCGACCGTGACGGCAGAGAGCACGTCCGCCAAGCTCTTTTCACATCAACGAGAGGTTCACCACCCGAGCGGCGTCGCGAGCGAGACCATGTGGTAAGCGGGTGGAAAGAGCGCGAGTGCAAGGCCAAGCCAGAGCCGTGGCTCGCGCATGAGCGAGCGACCCGTTTGTTGCGCCTCGAACGCGGCGTCCCAGAAGCGGTACAACATGACAAGTTCGAGACAGCCGCCGAGGACCGGGATGTACGTGACGAGCGTGGTCACACCGGCATGCGCAAGCGCCTCCCGGAGTAGGAATAGAGCGAAGAGCACGGCGCCGATTCTCAGTACGCGACCGGCTCCGACAATGGGTTCCTCCGGCGCCGGGCGCTCGATCCCCGCGAGCCGCCAATGCCGCCGCAGCAGGCCGTGAGCCACGAGGGCGAGGGCAATCGCTACGGCGGCGCCGAGCGTGGGCCACACCTCGAAGCGTGCGCGTGTCAGGACGCGACCGTCGGCAAGGTGCTCATCTCCGAAAGCGGTGAAAGGCAATGCATCGTCGATGGGCATCGCACGCGGAGTAACGGACACCAGGGCTGCATAGAGAGCCACGGCGGTCGCCACCGCAGCCAGCAGTGCGACTGCACCGCGCCACGTACGTTCCTCGGGCGGTAGCTCGTCGCCGCGGCTCGGCGCGCCTTTAAGCCGCTCGGCCAGCACGTCCAGTTCCCGGCCCAAGGCTTCGGCGCTGGGCGTACGCTGCGATGGATTCGCTGCCATGGCGCGGGCGATCATTGGGACAAAAGAAAGCGGCAGTCCTGTCAGTGCGGGGCCACCGGACCCGATGTCTCCATCGGGGTGACGGCCCGTGAGCAAGTGTGCCAGCAAGGCGCCCACCGCATAGACATCCATACGCGGATCTGGCGGCGCTCCGGCGCGCGCTTCGGGCGCCATGTAACCGGGCGTGCCGAGGACTTGTGACGGGCGAGTGAGCGGACCGTCCTCGGCAGAGGGGTTCAGAAGCCGGGCGACGCCGAAATCGGACAGCTTGACGCGTCCATCGTCGCCGATGAGGACATTTTCGGGCTTGATGTCGCGGTGAACGATGCCGCGACCATGGGCATATGTGAGGGCGTCGCAGACCTGCCGGGCGATGGCGACGGCTTCGGCGGTGGGGAGGGGAAGCCTTTCCGCGAGCGATCCGCCGGGTACGAGCTGCATGACCAGGTAGCTCTCGCCGCTCGGTGTCGTTCCGAAGTCGTAAACCGCGACGATGCCTGGGTGTTCTAGGCGTGCCAGAGTGCGGGCCTCACGTGCGAAGCGCGCGCGGAAGTCGGGGTGGGCCGCGCCCTCCGGCCGCAGAATCTTCACGGCCACGTCGCGGCGCAGCCGGTCGTCGTGAGCGCGCAGCACGCGCCCCATGCCTCCCCGGCCGAGTTCTTCTTCGACCTTCAGCCAGTCAGGCCCCAGCACGGGCAATTGAGCATCCACGTCGGTTTCAACGCCGAGGAGCAAACATCGTGGGCAGACGGACAGCCGGCCGGAAGTATCGATCGCCCCACATCGCGGACAGGCGCTCACGCAGCCAGAACCCTGAGCAAATCGGTCAACTCCGCCTCGGCTTCTTCGCGTGTGTGCACCGTGTCGGAGATCCGCTGCAGGAGCAGCTCCCGGAACCGGCGGCGGGCGCGATGGACGAAAGACTTGAGCTGCGAGACGCTCATCGCGTGCTCGCGAGCGAGTGTCTCGTAGGAGGGCGCCTCGCCGAACCGAAACAACCTTCGCACGACGTCCACCGGACCGCGCCGCGCTCCGGAGACCAGCTCGGCCTCGAGCTCGACGAGCGCGCCTTCGAAGAGATCGAGCGCCCATTCACGATCGAATGCCGCTTCGGGATCGTCGGGAGCGGCAGCAAGGACGGACTCGATGTCCTCGAACGGCAACGGGGGAAGTCGGCCGCCGCGCTTCTGCGCGGCTTCATGCTCGTAGAGATTGGCAAGATAGTGCGTCAGCGCCGTTTTCAAATACGCCCGCAGCCGCCCCCGCCCGGGGTCGAGCCGGGCGAGGAAGTCACGCTCCAGGAGGTGAACGAGGAAACCTTGAACCACGTCCTGCGCGCGATCGGCGAGTAGGCCTTGCTTTCGAAGGTGCAGGTAAAGGGGTCGCCAGCGCGTCGCACAAAGCTCCGTTAGGACGGCGCGCTGCAATTCCGGGCGGTCGCGTGCTGCGAGAATCCGCGTCCAGCGGGTTTCCGGAAAGTACGCCGAGCCGGCGCGAGCACTCGCCTCCTCCGTCACGGGGTCCAGTATAGCCCTGCCGGGGCAGGTCTTTCGGAGCGGGCTGCCAAACTATTTTTGCTTCTGGCGCAACCGGCGAGCCGCGCTTTCTGTATCGGAGGGCAGAAAGCGAGGAAACCATGACTGCCGAAAACCACCTGATCCCCGTCTACCTCTCCTATGCGACCGCCAGCGTCGGCCTGACCGTCTGGCTGGCTCGCACGCTCTTCCGCAATGGCGAGGTGTTCTTGGAAGAGGTCTTTGCCGACAATCCGCGCATGGCTGCTGCGGTCAATCATCTGCTCGTCGTCGGGTTCTACATGCTCAACCTCGGCTACGCGCTGGTAACTCTGAAGGCCGACCGCTCCGTCTACACCGTTTCCGATGGCATTGAGACCTTGGCCATGAAGCTCGGCTCGCTGCTGCTCGTTCTCGGCGGGTTGCACATGTTCAACCTGTACGTGTTTCACCTCGCGCCACCGCCGGTGCGGCCGCAGATGCTGCACAACGGCGCGATTCCGATTCCAGCCAGCGCCTAGCACAACGCGAGAGAAGGACTGGAGGGACCGCCGATGGACACGACGACTTGGTTGCAGACCGTTGAAGCTCGCGCAGAGGAGCGTCTGCGCCCTGAAGAGGAGCGAAACCCACGAGCCCTGATGGTACTGTTCGACCCGAGCTGCGCCCTCTGCCGGCGCTGCCGGACCTGGATGCTCGGTCAGCCGAGCTACATCCCGCTGACGTTCATCCCTTGCTCGGGTGACTACGCGAGGGCTCGCTTTGGGGACATCCCGTGGCTAGGCGACGAGCTCATTGTCGTTGGAGACGGCGGCGAGGTCTGGGTTGGCCCCGCCGCCTTCCTCACCTGTCTGTGGGCTCTGACCGGGTGGCGCGAGTGGTCCTTTCGCATGGCGAGCCCGACCTTCGCCCCTTTGGCCGAACGCTTCTTTCATTTCCTTTCGAGCCGGCGCTCGGCAATCGCCGCGATTCTGGACCACGACTGCGCGGATGGCACTTGTCGTGTTCGGCGTGATTCGCAGAAGGAAACCGGCAAACTACTATGACCGCGCTTCACGTCGTCACCGGAGCGTTCGGCTATTCGGGCAAGTACATCGCGCAGGGGCTGCTGCGCCGGGGTCATGCGGTGGCGGCGCTCACCAACTCGCCGCACCGCCCGAGCGATATTGCCGGGACGATTCGAGTGATCCCCTTATCGTTCTCGGACCCGGACGCCCTGGCACTGAGCCTGCGAGGCGCCCGAGTGCTCTACAACACGTACTGGGTCCGTTTCGATCATCGCGACTTCACTTACGAGCAAGCCGTGCGCAACACCTGTGTCCTCTTCGAAGCAGCGCGCCAGGCCGGCGTCGAACGCATCGTGCACGTCAGCATCACAAACCCATCCGCCACCTCCAAGCTGCCGTACTTCGCGGGCAAGGCACAACTGGAGCAGGCTCTCCAGGAGACAGGGCTTCCGCATTCGATCTTGCGGCCGGCTGTACTTTTCGGCGGCGAGGACATCCTCATCAACAACATTGCGTGGACACTGAGGCACTTCCCAGTGTTTGGAGTCTTCGGCCGAGGCGATTACGGCATCCGTCCAATCCACGTCGTGGACTTCGCCGAGTTGGCCATTCACGAAGGCCAGGAGCAGGGCAGAAGGATCGTTGACGCGGTGGGCCCTGAGTCGTTCACATTCCGCGAGCTGATCGAAGCAGTCGGCGAGGCCATTGGCTGCCCGCGGCCCATGGTGTCCATCTCGCCTTGGCTCGCTCTGCTTGTCGCGCGGCTCGTGGGCCTCTTTCAGCGGGACGTCTTTCTCACGCACGAGGAGGTCGAGGGCCTGATGAAGAGGTTGCTTGAAAGTCGCGCACCTGCATGCGGGGCGGTCCGGCTCACACAATGGGCAGCGCAACATCGGGCCACGCTTGGGTGCCGCTACGCAAACGAGATGCGGCGGAGGCGGGACCGAGGCACCTCCTATGCAGGGACATGATACTTAGCCCGGATGCTTAGGACGGCAGTTGGCGCGATCGTGGACGCAAGCGGACGGCGCCCTCTCGTAGTCCTGGCGCTTGCGCTGTGCGCGCTTATCGGCACTTGGCACTTTGCTCTCAAGGTCCTGACCCACCCTCACACGGACCTGCGAGAACTATTGCCGAGCGACAGCCCTGGACTGAAGGCGTTCGAGCACCAGCTCGGTCGCGTCGGCGGAGGAGCGAGTCTGCTTGTGGTCATCGAATCGCCGAACCGACCGGCCAACCAGCGGTTCGTCGACGATCTGTCGGCTCGCCTCGAGGCGATGGCCGAGGAGCAGAAGGGACGTGGCCAAGAGCTCATCGCGCACGTCGAAAGTGGCACCAAGGACGTGCGGCGGTTCTTCGAAGACAACAAGTGGCTTTACGCGGAACAAGCTGACCTCGATAGCGCATACGATACTCTCGACTTTCAGATTGCTGTTCAAAGCGGGTTGGTGAGCAATCTGGACGACGACGATGAGTTACCGCGCGCGCCTTCGTCGACCGAGGGGTCGCAAACTCAGGCGAAAAAACCGGCGCTCGGACTGGATGAATACCGCGACCGCTGGAAAGCGAAGGCCAAGTCACGCGACGATTTTCCCAGCGGCTACTTCGAAACCGCGGACGGAAAAATGTTCGGCGTGCGAATCGTTTCGCGCACGAGCGGCCTGGGCGATGCGGGGGGAGAGCTGCTCCTGCGAAGCGTAGAGCGCCTAATTCAAGACATGCGGCCCGGTTCCTACGATCCCTCGATGAGGGTGGGTTTCGCGGGCGACATTCCCAATGCGGTTGCCGAAAAGGACTCTGTCGTGAGCGAGGCCGCGTGGGCAAGCGCCGTTGCGCTGCTGCTGATTGTCGCGGCCGTTGTATGGTTCTACCGGTCCGCTTGGTCGCTCGTGGTTATCGCGCTGCCAGCCATCCTCGGCGTTGGGGGTGCGTATGCCTTCGCGTATCTCCGCTTCGGGTATGTAAATACTACTGGCATGTTTCTCGGCGCCATTATTCTTGGCAATGGCATAAATTATCCAATTGTTCTTCTTTCCCGATACAGGGAATTTCGCGCGCGAGGCCAGGATCCAACCGCCGCGAGGCGAGAGGCGGTTCAGAATGCGCTTCGAGCGGAGCTTGTGGGCGCCTGCGTGGCCTCGATCGCGTATGGATCGCTCACCATCACCCATTTTCGCGGCTTCAGCCAATTCGGCTGGATTGGCTTTGTGGGAATGCTCCTCGTGTGGGGGGCGATGATCCCCTGCGTCCCGGCTCTCATCGTCGTCGTCGAGTGGATTCAATCGAAGTTGGGTGTGCGTGCTGATTTGGGCATGGTTTCATTCGGTGCGCCCCGAGGGAGCATCATGCGTGCGGTGGCCCGGCTGACCGAACGGGCTCCCTGGTCGGTGGCGGCCATTGCCATCGTGCTGATGGCAGCCGCTGCGTGGCGATTGCCGGGCTTTCTCCGTGATCCGTGGGAATACAATTTCGACCGTCTGGGATCTCGCGGCAGCAAGCACGGCGGGGCAGGGGAGTGGTCGAACAAAGCCGAGAGGGTCTTCGGAGGCAAGATGAATGTGGCCGGCGCGCTCATGCTTGCAGACACACCCGAACAGGTGCCGGCTCTGAAGGCCCAGATTGTCGCCAACGATTCCGCGGATCCGCAAGGCCGGCTCGTCGCCGACATTGCCACCGTATATGACTTATTGCCCGGCTCCCGGGACGAGCAAAGGCGCAAGCTCGAGACGCTGGACCGCATCCGCGAGCGACTGACACCCGCGGTAGTCGACTCGCTGCCGCCCGACCAGCGCGCGCGCGTGGAAGAGCTCAGGCCTCCGGAGAGTCTGCGGGTTCTCGCGCCGGGGGACCTTCCTGCCCTCTTGCGCCGTCGTTTCGAGGAGAACGACGGCCGTGTCGGAACCGTTTTTTACGTCAAGTACAAGAATGACGTCGTCCTTTCCGATGGGCACAATCTTTTGCGCATCGCCAAGTCCACCGACAACGTGAAGCTTCCTGACGGCACGGTCGTGCAGACGGCGAGTCGAGCGACGGTCTTCGCCGAAATGATCCGGTCAATGGCGATTGACGGCCCTCGAGCCACGTTCGTTTCTTTTCTGGCCGTGGCGTTCGTCGTTGTGGCGGCGACGCGCAACCTTCGTGGTGCCGCAGCCGTCTTGGGCGCGCTCGTCATGGGGGTCGTGCTCCTGGTAGGAGGGGCGGCCTGGTTCGGCGAGAAGCTCAACTACGTGAACTTCATCACGCTGCCGATCACGTTTGGGATCGGCTGCGAGTACCCCTTCAACGTTTACGACCGATCCCGCCTGCTCGGTGGCGACGTTTCGGCCGCCGTGACGCGCGTTGGGGGAGCGGTCGCGCTTTGTAGCTATACGACGGTGGTTGGCTACGGCTCGCTGCTGCTCGCCGATTTCCAAGCACTGCAATCCTTTGGCCGAATGGCTGTCAGTGGCGAGCTGGCGTGTTTGGGCGGCGCACTCTTTTTGCTGCCCGCACTACTGCATTTGTTTGGACGCAGAGACGCGCGACCGGTCCTCGAGCGTTCTTCAACGGCCTAAGGACCGCATGGGCTCAGCCTTCGTCTCTCGGCTCGCTCTCGTGAGCTCGTTCTTCGTGGGGCCGGCGTGCGCGGGGTCCCCACGCGGCGGCGCGCGTCAGGCCATCGTATCGGAAGGGTCCGACGATCGCGCTCGGACGATGGCATTCGCAAACATCGAGGAAGAGACCATCGGGTGGCTGGTTGCCGCGGATCCTCGTCTTGCCGCGCGCGCCGGGGCGACGGCGCCACCGGCCGTGCTCAAACGAATCGGTATGGATGCCATACTCCAGGAGGACACGACCGCGGAGATTCGAGACAATTCGCTTGATTTGTTCGCGTTTCGCGCGCGCCAACATGCGCTCGAGGAAGCGGCGAGGGCCGTCTCTTCCTTCCGAGAAACTCTTCCTGAAATGGGGCCGGCGGGGAGTCCGCTCGCGCGGCCCAAGCTGGAACGCGAGCTTCTCGAGCGACTCATCGCCGAAGAGCGGGCCCGCGCGCTCGAGGAGGCGACGCTCGGCAACGCGGCAGGCGAGCTGGTGAGAGCAATCGTGTCGACGTGGACTCAGCCAGCGACGCCCCGGGAATGGCGCGACCGGGATGCTTGGGTGAGCAAACACTTGCTCGAGATACGCGAATCGCTGCGCGACTCTGCCCCTCCCACGGGTCCGTCGGATCTCGACGTGGCCTTGTATCCGCTGGAGCGGCTCCTTGCTCCACTGCAATTTCCACGCGGTTCGGCGGCCATCGCGGCAGTGCGAATGGCCCTGGATGCGGACATGCGTCAGGCGCCGTCGCTCGATGCTCCATCGCGTGTCGCTGGTGAAGCCAAGTTGCACCTGGGCGTGACCATCGATCCGGCGTCGCTTCCACTGCGGATCGAGCTCATTGAGCAGCGTCTGCGCGAGCTTGCTGAAGCAGCGCTTGCGACGCGCCCCGATCGGCCTGAGGTCGAAGCCCGCGCGCGCGAGCTCCTGCTCGTCGAGCGCCCTTGTCCTGGCGTTCGTGGGACCCGCGTGCGGACGATGGCTCCCCCACCCGAACGCAGTGCAATCTGCGGCGTGCTTTCGGCGCTCGCCGACGGATCGTCTTCGGCCGCGGCGCTCGTCGCACTTCACGACGACGTCGTTCTTGCGTTCAGCTCCGTCACGACCGTCCCGCCACCGCGGGCGGTGCTTCTTTCGCAGCCAGACGCCGAAGACGTGAATGCGCTCAAACGTGGCGCGCGCGAAAGACCAGTTCCGGTGCTCGGCGTGGCCCTCGCGGCAGAGCTCATCTACGGACTGGGGGCTGCGGGCGATGCGGGCGATCGAGTTGGCGCCTGGCGCTCATTGGGGGAAGCCCCCCTGGACATCGTCGCGCGTGAAGTGGGAGCCAAACCTACGAGCAATTGACGCGGCTCATACTGCAAGCCCGGCGGGACGGGACCCGCCGTACCCACATGCGAGTGAACTAACGTAAACAAGACTGGTTTCTTGCTATAACTATGAGCACGCCGATGAACGCTCCGGTCCAGGAGGGCGACGTACTCGCCGGCAAGTACAGGATCGAACGCGTCCTCGGCGTCGGGGGCATGGGCGTGGTCGTTGCGGCGACCCACCTTCAGCTCGATCAACCCGTTGCGCTGAAGTTTCTGCTCCCCGATGCGATGCAGAACAAGGAAGTCGTCCAGCGCTTCGCTCGCGAGGCGCGGGCGGCCGCCAAGATCCAGAGCGAACATGTAGCGCGCGTCATCGACGTTGGAACCCTCGAGAGCGGATCGCCCTACATGGTCATGGAGTACCTGCAGGGGCGCGACCTCGCGCAGGTGCTTGAAGAAAGAAAGCAGCTGCCTTTCGAGGAGGCGGTCGGCTACGTTTTGCAAGCCTCGGAGGCAATTGCCGAAGCGCATGCGGCGAGCATCGTGCACCGGGATCTCAAGCCTGCGAATCTGTTTCTGGCCGAACGCGCCGACAAGCGATCGATTGTGAAGGTCCTCGACTTCGGCATCTCCAAATCGCCGGTTGGCAAGGGCGAGGAGGCCTCGCTCACGCGCACTTCGACGCTCATGGGGTCGCCGCTCTACATGTCGCCCGAGCAGATGGTCGCAGCGAAGAACGTCGACGCGCGCTGCGACGTCTGGGCGTTGGGCGTCATCCTCTACGAGTTCGTTACGGGATCGCCGCCCTTCCGGGCAGACTCGATGACCGAGATCGTCGCGCACATACTGCAGGTGCAGCCGCAGCCGCCTCACCTTGCGGCCGCGATCCCAACGGAACTGTCCGCTGCGATCATGCGCTGTCTGGAGAAGGATCCCGCCAAACGCTTCCAGAACGTGGGCGAGCTGGCAACGGCCCTCGCTCCTTTTGCGATGAAGACGCAGCGCGCGACAGCCGAGCGCGTATCGCGTGTCCTCGGGACGCCTCACCAGACGATCGTGTCCTATCGTCCCGAGCCGACGGAGACGCGTCCGCAGATCGTGGCCGCAGCCGCCACGAACGCTTCGTGGCAAAAGACCGGCCCGGAGCCGTCAAGTGTAGGACGCGCGGGTCGGAGCCGAGTCGCAGCGGCGATCCTGGGGGTCGCAGCGGCGGCGCTGCTAGCAGCAGCAGGCTTCGTTGTGCTTCGTCGCTCCGGGTCCAGCGCAGCGTCGACAACTCCCCACAGCGCGGCAGTGCAGCCAGCTGGGGTGCTGGATCCAGGCGCTCCCGTCGTCTTACAGCCTGCCCCGACGCTAGATCTCGCGGCAATGCCCAATCACCAAGACGTCGCACCTTCACCGCAAGACCAGCTTCCGTTTGGGGCCGGGGCCCCAAACAACAAACCTGGGACGGCCCCAAACAACAATCCTGGGTTTGGGGCCGGGGCCCCAAGGGGCAATCCTGGCGCGACTCCACGCGACAGAGCTCCGTTTGGGGCCGGGGCCCCAAACGACAAACCTGGGACGGCCCCAAACAACAAACCTGGGACGGCCCCAAACGACAAACCTGGGGCGGCCCCAAACGACAAACCTGGGACGGCCCCAAACGACAAACCTGGGACGGCCCCAAACGACAAACCTGGGACGGCCCCAAACAACAAACCTGGGGCGGCCCCACTCGACAAGCCTCTGAACGCGACCCCGCCCGTACCCATTACTCCCACGCCAGCTTCATCGCAGCCCCAAAAAGAGAACAAGAACCCGTTACAGATCGACTTGAAGTAGCGAGCTCCGTCCAATGGCGGGGCCAGAACGCTAGAGACGCCAGGGTCAGAGAGATGAGGGTTCGGACAAGACGACGCGGCGCACGCCTCGCTCGCCGGCTCCTTCAATCTCCTGGCGTCCTTGGCGTGCTGGCGGTTCACTCTCTCCTGTCGTTTGCCGCCGCGCTTCGGTAGCGCGCGTTTTTGGCTGCTAACGTCAATGGGGGGTGCTGGGGGATGGGATGCTGGTGTGGGGGAGCAGCACCCGCGCTCGCCCCCCCACCGGCACGGCGCATCGCGAGGGAAAAGCCAACCAGGCGCGATTCGATTTCTTTGAGCGATGGGGGTTCCAGAAATACCGCCGTTGCGTTTATGATCTAAGCCCTTGGCGTCATGTGCGCCGAAGATGATTCTTGGGGGTTTCAGATGAATCGTCCGATCGTCTCGATGGCTGCGTGGATGCTGATCCCGAACGTGGCTCTCGCTCAAACGGGTGTGCCGGCTGCGCCGCCTGCATCGCGAGCTCCCGTCGCGCAAGCCATACCGCCCCCTCCACCGCCGCCCTCGCCGCCCGTACAGACCGCGCCGAGCTCTCTCTCCGAGTCGCTGCTTGGTCCCGCCAAATCGGACTACGACGCGGCCAAGTTGCTCTACGGCGATCGTGACTACCGCGGCGCGCTCGTGAAGTTCGAGGCCGCGTTTACCGCGTCCAAAGACCCACGCCTGCTCTGGAACATGGCCGCATGCGAGAAGGAACTCCGGCACTATGCAAAGGCAGTCGCGGACATCAACCGGTACGTGGTCGAGAGCGGCGCGATGCTCAGCGAACAGGATCGCGCGGAGGCGACAGCCAAGCGCGACACATTGCAAGCTTTCGTCTCGCCGGTCGCCATCAAGGTGAGCGAGCCGGATGCAGATGTCATGCTCGACGGCGAAGTTGTTGGACGTTCGCCGCTCGGCGCTCCCATCGTCGCGGACATCGGCGAGCGCCGCTTCACCGTTCGAAAAGCGGGCTTTCGCGAATTCACACAGACTCTGCAAGTGAGCGGCCCAGCAACACTCGACGTCCAGCTCGCGCCAGAAAAGCACGAGGGTCGCTTCGAGGTGCGCGCGCCTGAAGGCGCGCAAATTCGCATCGACGGACAACTTGTGGGCGTCGGCTCTTGGAGCGGTACGCTGGCGAGCGGAACGCACGCGCTCGGCGTGACGGCGCCGCACACCCGCGCTTACCAAAGCGAGGTTGCAATTCGAGACGCCGATACAAGAACGCTCAGCGTGATGCTCGAGCCCGAAGAGCGAGGCGGCGTTCCCGCATGGATCTGGGTCACCGGCGGTGTCGCGGTTGCGGCCGGGGCGGCGGTGGGCGGCTACTTTCTCTTCAAGAAGACCGAGACCACTCCGACCGAGACTGGCACTCTTGCGCCAGGAACGGTGCAGCTTCAGGTCTTCAAGTGACTCAAAAGGGGGGCTTCATGTGGGCTCGTAGATCGATTCTCTTCGCGCTGATTCTCTTGGTTCCGTTTGCGTGCACTTCGACCACCACAAAGGGCGAACTCGTGGTGAGTGTGCAAACGGACATGGACCTGCCGAAGGATATCGACAAGATTTACATCGAGGTTGCTCAGCACGGAATGGTGTACCTGGGCAACGAATACGCCGTTGGGCCTGGAGGCCAGCAGGTTCCCGCGACGATCGGCGTTCTCGCGGGTGCCAACCCAGCCGATCCCGTTCACATTCGTCTCCTGGGCCGCAAGGCTGGCAAGCTTCGGGTATTGCGCGAAGCGATCACGACAGTGCCGGCGGATCGCGTTGCGACGCTGAGAATGCCCATCCAGTGGCTCTGCGACGGCCAAGCCACCGAGGACCCGGCCAACATGAACGCGAGCGCCGCATCGACGTGCCCGCAGGGGCAGACGTGTGTCGCAGGCAGCTGCAAGACGGCGCAGGTCGAGTCAGCGAAATTGCCGACCTACGACCCAAAGCAGATTTTCGGCGGCGCTCCTGCGCCGGGCAGCGGCGGGCAATGTCTCGATACAGTGGGCTGCTTTGCCAGCGGTGCCGGAGTCGCCGTGGACATGGCGACCTGTTCGATCGCGAGACCAGCCGGCGGCATGGGGATTAACGTCGCGCTGGTGCAGGGCCCGAAAGGCGCCGGCATCTGCGGCCCCGCGGCATGTCTCTTGCCCCTCGACGCGAACGCGACTGACGGCACTGGCTGGACGGAGACCCCCGATGGAAGGCTCCTGCTTCCGCCGGCAGCGTGCGACCGAATCGCAAACGGTTTGGTAGGCTCAGTCGCAGTGACAACGTCCTGTGCTACCAAGACGCAGGCGATTCCGACCTGCGGACCGTGGAGCTCCGCGGGCAACACCCCCGGGACCACGGACGCCGGCGCACCGGCCAATGTCGTCTTGCCGGGTGACGTGGGCAATGTGACCGGATCGGCGGTTGGAATCTCGTTCTCGGCGAAGGATGGCTTCGCAGCCATCGGCCAAAGCACGCCGCCGGGTCTCGGGGGCACAAGCATGACGCGGCAGATGCTCGTCGTCGGACTGGGCGATCAAGCGGGCGCCTGCAACGCGCTGAAGACTCACCCGAACTACATCCGCCAGAACTCGACGGAGCTCGGAGTCATCGTCGTGGGGCCGGATAACACCACGCCCATCGGCAAGGGCACGTATCCCATTGGCATCGTGGGTGGCGTCCCGCCGCCGCTCACGTCGACCTTCGCCATGGTCGACATCCTTCACGTCGACTCGCAGTGTTCGTACACGCCGCTCGCCGGGTGGACTCTTGCTTCCTCCGGCTCGATCACCATCGAGAACGTCTCGGACACGCTTGTGAGCGGAAGCTTCTCGGCCACATTCCCAACCGGCATGATTGGCGGTTCGTTTTCCGTTCCCATGTGCGCGTGGGTCCGGCCGATGCCAGTTCGCCCGGTTACTACGACGGCGCTCCGGGCTTTCCTCCCGACCAGGGGTACGACGGCGGCCCGGGTCCTGGGCCTTACGACGCAAGCATAGGTCCGGGACCTTACGACGCGAGCGTGGGGCCCTATCCGGTCGCCGACGCGGGCAGCTTGCCGAATGTCCCCGGATTCTGCCCGGCGAACGTCGGCTCGGGCACCAACTATACGCCGCCCTACGATGGCGGTTATCCTCTCCCCTTCGACGGCAGCTTTCCGCCGTACTTCGATGGCGGCTATCCACCGCCCTACGATGGCGGCTATCCCCCGCCGCCTTACGACAGTGGTCCGTATCCGGGCCCCGATGCCTGTTTCGACGGCGTGTGGCTCTTCCCGCCGGGCGCCACAGGTGGCAATGGTCCGATCTCCGCGACGGTGTCGGGAACCTACCCAAGGTACTTCGTGACATTCAACTTCGCGCCGGATGCTGGCCCTCCCGACGCAGGCAATCCCTACGTCAACATCCCCGCGATGTTCGATCAGAGCACCAACAGCCTGCGGTTTCAGACACCCATCGCGAACGGTCAGAGTTGCATGCCCCCGAACGTTCTGGTCGGGCAGATGGGCCTGCAGGGACCCATCATGGCCAACTGTCCGCCTTACGGCTTCTTCAACGGCAACCTCAGCAATTGCATGGCTTGCGGAGGCGAAGGTGGAATGGGCGGAAACTGCCAGGGATGCGGCAACGTCAGCTGTCCCCTCGGGTTTCAGACAACGAAGCAAGCGCCGATGTAGCTAGTGCACCGCCGTCGAGGTGGCATCAAGCCCAGTGGGAGGCGGGTGCACTAGGCGACGAGCAAGTCGGCGCCGCGTGCGACGATGTCTCCGCTCGCCCAGCGGAGCAAGCGGTGGACCTCGCTCCGCGTCAGACGATATTTCATGTCACCTGGGTGGATCGCGATGCGTGCAGGAAAGACGGCTCGCGCATGCTTTGCCGCCCGGCACCATGCCACCGTCGACAGCAAGCGGCCGGGCGACCGAGTCGCCCAATTGAGAACGACGCTCACTCGCGTCCGATTTGTCGCCGGGTCGTAAACGCGACAATGATCTTCCGTGAACCGGCATCGGCGCGCGGCCAATAGCGGCAAGAGCCAACCCGGCATCGACCACGCGGGGGCGACGAAGCCGTCTACCCGCAGGCCCGCCTCCCGAAGGACGCGCTCGCCCTCCTCGATGCGGGCCCGACCTTCCTCTTCGGAGACATCGCTCATCTCCGCCTCGCCGCCGGAAACGATGCGCTGCGCGAACAGCCAAGCGAAACGGCTGCTATTGCCGCCTCGGTCGTACCGACTGGCGCTCTGGTGGAAGAAACCATGCAGATACGTTTCGTGACCATCGGCTTGCAGCTTGCGCAGGCGTTCGCAAAACTGCGGACTGTTCAGCAACGAGCCGCGTCGGTGAAAATTCGGGACCACGAGCAGGGCAGGGCGGCAGTCGACCTCGCGGCATATCTCGATCGCACTCTCGACCTCATCGGACGCTTCGGGGCACACATCGTGGATTGAGACGTGGACGGGCAAGGGTTAGCCCTTATCGCGAAGCAGATCGCGGTACGCAGTCAGGACGCTGCTGAAGTGTTGCTCTGTAGTCGGCACGCGAGACGCGGCCTCAATAGCACGCGCACGCAGTGCGGTGCGATCGCGTGCGAGCAGCTTCTCGATCGCGGCTGCACACGCGTTCGCGTCGAGGCTCGTGTACGTCTCGGCGCACGTGGGGTCAGCGCTGTCCGCCGCGCCCCCAGCGTCGGGAACGACCACGGGAAGCCCGCTCGCCACGGCCTCAGCGACTCCGATTCCGAAGGTCTCGTACGGGCATCCGTGCACGAGGACGTCTGCAGTTGCGAGTGCGGCGGCGAGTGCTGCCCGGTCCTTCTCGAAGCCGGCGAACCGCACGCCGGGGGGCGCGCTCGCTTTGAGCCGTTCGCGCTCGGGCCCGTCGCCGAAGAGGACGAGCACCGCCGGACGCCGCTGACGCACTCGAGCGAACGCCTGAAGGACGACGTCCCAACGCTTCTCGAAGGCAAATCGGCCCACCCCCACGAGCAAAGCGGTCGCTTCCCCGCCGCCCTCCAACAAGGTAGCTCGCTTTTCGTCGCTACGTGTTCCTGGGTGGAATACGCGCGAGTCGACTCCGAACGGAACGTGAACGACGTGAGGTACCCCCGCCGCACGGAGCCGGTTGGCTTGGGCGCGGCCGGCCACGAACGTCGCGTCGAAAGGCGACAGCAAGGCCCTCACGCCGTACCACAACACATCGGCGGCCTCTCGAGCGAGCCGCGCCCCGAGACGCTGCTGCAATGCGGGCTCTACGTACGTGCCCACGTGGTCGGCGTGCCAAAACGCCGTCCTGGTGCGCGCAGCGTCGCGGCCGCTTGCGAGAATCGCCGCCGAAGCAAGATAGGGTGAGTGTGCTTCCAGTACGTCGGGCCGTTCGTTGCGGACGCGTTCACGGATCTTGTCGAAACGGCCCAGCAGGTGGTAAGTGCGGTCGTACGGGAGGGCGGGTCCCGCGAATCGCACGAGGCGTGAAGTTGGCTGGTCTGGCGCGACGCCAGCGCGGGTCGGAGCATCTTCATTCCGCGGCCCGGGTGCGATCACGACGTGATCGTGCCCCAGCTGGCACAGAAAGTGACCTCGTAGCGTCAAATGGCTTCGAATCCCACCGCCCCTTTCGGAGTAGAATTCGGTCACGTCGACGATTTTCAAACTGGTTCTCCCTCAGAGGCAACGAGCGCGAAACACTCTACGCCCCCGCCATCGACGGCGAATGCAGGCCTCGCACGAGGGCACGTGGCGGGCCTGGCCCCGCTGGCGGCGCTGGCCGCTCGCCATGGCCGCCCCCTCAAGGTGGCCATCCTAAGTGATTTCACGCGCATCCCGTATGCCAACGGTGCGGTGTTTCAGACACGGTCCCTGTATCAAGAATTGCGACGGTGTGGTCACGAGGTCACAGTCATTGGCCCCGACGACCCGAACGGAAGTCCCGAGGAGTTCGCCCCGGGAACCGTCGCCCTACCGAGCGTGCCATTGAAAGCGTACCCCGGCGTGCACGTTCCACTGCCGCTGGCATCGTGGGTCTTCGACGCGAGCCGCTGGAACTTCGACATCTGCTTCGCGCAGACAACGTCGATGTTGCTCGAGTTTGGCATTTGGCTTCGCGAGATGAAGGGCGTGCCTCTCCTCTGCGTTAACACAACGCACCTGGTCGCCGCCTACGAGGCTCTGCTGCCCGAGAAGTTGTCCAGGAATGGCCTCTTTCAGGCGGGCTTGCATTTCACGCTGCGGCGCCCGTTCGAGCGCCTCTTCTCTGGCATGTACAACCAGAGCGATGGGCTCATCGTGCTGAGCGAGGGGCTTCGAACCTATTGGCGTGAGCGAGGCGTGACCGCGCCCATTCATGTCATCCCACGGGCGGTTCAATCCGACGTATTCGATCAGCCACTTGGGCCCGACCCGTACACGCGCCTCATCGAACGCCATCAATTGCCCCAACGCGGGCCACGCCTTCTTTGCGCCGGACGGCATACGCGCGAAAAGGCGCAAGACCGCGCGATCCGCATCTTCGCCAAGCATGTCCTAAGTCACGAACCGGAGGCGACGCTTACGATGGTCGGGGCCGGCCCCCAGACAGAACATTACCGCAAGGTAGCGCGAGACCTCGGCGCGGAGGATCGAGTGATTTTCGCAGGCGAGGTGTCCTGGACTCGGATGCCCGACTTTTATCGTTACGCCGACATCTTCGTCCACACGTCGCTCAGCGAGACCTACGGCAACGTCCTTGGCGAGGCGCTGTGGTGCGGCACGCCCACGGTGGCTTTCGCCGACGGAATGGGCGTGTCTTCGCAGATCCAAGACGGCGCAAACGGGGTCCTCTTCGCGCCGTGCAAGGGCCAAGACGCCGAAGCGGAGGCGGACGCTGCGTTTGGACGCGCTGTGGTCGAGTTGATCCGTGACCCGCAAGCTCGCGCGCGGCTCGGGAAGGGGGCAGGCAAGCGGGCGCGCGAAAGCTGCTCTCCTGCCGCGATTCAGCAACGAATTGCGGACGTCTTCCAGCACGCGCAGGATCACGCCGCGGCGTGCGGCCTGCGGCCAGTCGCCGACCGGCCGAAGCTATTGCAGTGGCTTACAACGCTGCGGCACGCGCGGCCTTGGACGACGTACAACGGTCTTATTTATCTGACGGGCCATTTGCGTCCAACGAATGGCGAGAAGAGCGAGAACCTCCACCCGGTCATCGCCAGTTAGCGTGCGTTTTACCCATTCTCTCGAACCCACGCGACGACGCTGCGGAGCCCCTCTTCGAGCGAGACGCGCGGGCTCCAGCCCAGCTCTTCGCGGGCGCGACGGATGTCCGCGAACGTCGCGTCCACGTCGCCCAGGGGCACTGGCGCATTCTCGACGCGCGCCGTGACCCCTGCGGCTTCTGCAATTGCACGCACAAGCGTTGAAAGGTCGACCGGCGCGCCCGACCCCAGATTGTACGCGCGAAACCCCTCCGGGGCTCGCTCGACAGCAGCCAGCACACCCCGGACGATGTCGTCGGCGTGGGTGAAGTCGCGGCGCATCGATCCATCGCCGAACAATGTGACGGAGCGACCGGAGAGCAGCGCGCGGGTGAACAGCGTGATCGCCATCTCGGGCCGCTGGCGCGGACCGTAGACCGTAAAGAAGCGGAGGGCCGTGCAAGCCGTTGACGGCGTCTGCCGACCAATGGCACATGCGACAAGCTCGGCAGCGCGCTTGCTCGCAGCGTACGGCGATTCGGGTGTCACCGCAGGAGAATCCTCTTGCGCCGGCAACGGCGTCGCGTTGCCGTACACAGACGAGCTCGAGGCGAAGAGAAATCGCGCGACGCCGTGCTCGCGTGCAAGCTCCTGCATGACCGCCGTTCCTTCGACGTTGACGCGGGCATAGCGAGCGGGATCGGCGAACGAAGGACGAACACCGGCGAGTCCGGCCAAGTGCACGACGACCTGGGCTCGTGCGACCAGCGGAGTCATCGCCGCGCGATCGGTCACGCAGGCTCTGACCACGCGAACGGCAGGGAATTCGGCACGCAAGTCGGCCTCGTTGCGCTTTTTGTACGTCTCCGGGTAAGGCGCGTCGGAGAAGTCGTCGACGATGGTCACTTCGTCGCCTCGCGCCAGGAGGGCGCGGCTGACGTGGAACCCGATGAATCCAACTCCTCCGGTGACGACGACTCGCTTCACGGTCTCGCCGCTTGCCTAGCGAGGTTTTGGATCCGCGGCCCGAGGGGCTTCTCCCGCCGGCACGCCGATTCCCTGGTAGCGAAGCCCGGCGCGCGCGACGTCGGCCGGGCGCCATACATTGCGCCCGTCGATGACGACGGGCGGCGACCCATCCTCCGCCCCGCGCATCCGGCGACGAATCTCAGGATAATTCGGTGCTCGGTAGCTGCGCCACTCCGTGAGAAGCACCAGCGCGTGCGCGCCGTCCAGCGCATCGTAGTCCCGGTCTACCACCTTCACGCGATTTCCATGTTGGCTCGTCGCCTTGGCGAAGTTGCGCGTCGCTTCGGGATCGTGTCCGACGACGCTCGCGCCCCGAGCCACGGGCGCCGCCGTCAGCTTGACCGACGGGGCCTCGCGAACATCGTCGGTTTCCGGCTTGAAGGCCAGACCCCAGAGTGCCACCGTCTTGCCGCGAAGACCTCCCACGGCATTCTCGACCAGTCCAGCCAGAAAGCCGGCCTGCTCCTCGTTCGCAAGGTGGGTTGCTTCGGCAAGGCGCATCGGCACGCCACAAGAGCGGCCCAGGTGATGCAGGGCTTGCACGTCCTTTGGAAAGCAAGATCCACCGTAGCCGGGTCCGGCGTAAAGAAATCGCTTGCCGATGCGCGTGTCGCTGCCCACCCCCAGGCGAACGGCGTGGATATCGGCGCCAGTGACGTGGCAAAGGCGTGCAAGCTCGTTCATGAAAGAGACGCGCATCGCCAACATCGTATTCGCTGCGTACTTCGTGAGCTCGCTCGAGCGCGGATCGGTGACCACGAGGCGCTCTCCGGAAAGTTGAAGCGGCGCGTACAGAGCACGCAAGACGTCCCGAGCTTCTTCGCTGCGCGCACCTAGCACGATCCGGTCCGGCCGGAAGAAGTCCTGAACGGCACTTCCTTCCTTGAGAAACTCCGGGTTGGACACGACCTCCAGTTGCACATGTGCCTTCTGGTCCAAACGAGCTTGCAGAGCGTCGCAGGTGCCCACCGGAACGGTGCTCTTGCACACGACCAGAGCCGGACGCTTGGCGATTTGCGCCACGCGGTCGCCGACCGCCATGACCGCGCTGATGTCTGCCGCCCCGTCGGGCCCTGGTGGGGTACCCACGGCGACGAAGTACGCATCGGCCTCGTCAAAGGGGCTCGCGATGTCCACGGAGAAGCGAATGCGGCCTGCGCGTTCGTTTCGTCGCACAAGGTCGGCCAAGCCGGGCTCGTAGATGGGAATGACGCCATCGGTGAGCTGCCGCACTCGCTCAGCGTCGAGATCCACGCAGAGCACCTCGTGACCCAGCTCGGCGAGGCCTGTTCCAGTGACCAATCCGACGTAGCCCACGCCAAAGGCAACTAAGCGCATCTCACTAGACGAATAGTCTCCCGGGGTGCCCCACGCAACCTCCTTTGCTCACGGATTCGCTGAGCATTCGCTGAGCAGTTCGCGGGCAAGCAGAACGACAAGAGCCACAAGCGTGAAGTTACGAGCGACGAGAATCAGTGTGCGTGCGAGCGAAATGCCCTCCGGCGTGAAATAGCCCGGAGCGGGGAAGACAAGGGTCGTCAGCACGACGGCGACGGCCGCCGCCGCAACGGGCGCGCGGCGTCCTCGGGTGGCGGCGATCGCCGTCGGGCCAATTGCCCACACGGCGAACTGCGGGGAGAGCACGATACCGGACGCCATGAAGGCGGCGATCGGCAAGAGGGCCGCGCGGGCCAGGAACGCGGACGAAACGTCGCCGGGCCGCATCTTCTTTCGACGCCATACCGCCGCTACGCTCGTGGCCAATGCGCCCAACGTGACCGAAGCGAAAAGGAAGCGCGCAACGGGCAACACCGCACGCGCGGCCGCCCCGTCGACCTCGAGCCATGTGGGGTGCGATGCCCAGACGGCGTTCACTCCAAAGAAGTGCCCAAGCCAAATGATCGACGCGTAGGTGGACTCCACCTGCAGACCGCGACCGGCATGGAAAGAGACAAATCGCCACCAGGGAGCAAACACGGAGAGTAGGGCAATGGGAATGAGGGCGGCGGCTGCCCCAGCGGCGAATCGCTTTGCGTTGCCGCGCCGCCACGCGGCGCAAAGAAGAACAAGCGCGACCAGGCCAGGATAGAGTTTGGTGCCTGTGGCAACCGACACGAGGGCCCCCGCGGTGGCCCACCTACCTCGCGCGAATGCGATCAAGGCGAAGAGCGTGAGGCCCGCGGCGATGGCATCGAAACGCTTCAAGTAAAAATACGATTGGAAGACGCCCAGCGTGGAGAAGACCAGGAAAGGTGTAAGCCTGGACCAGGGCGACGCCGGCAACGCCGATGCAAGACGGTTGCCCTCCTTGAGGAGTGCGAGCTTTGCGACCACGTCGAGCGCAAGGATCTGCAGCGAAAAGACTGCGCGAAAGGCTGCGTAGTCGGGCAGGAGGCCCGGCGTCGCGAGCCACACGAGCGCGTAGGGCGGATATTCGAACAACCAATCCTTGTAAGGAACCGCGCCGCCCCAAAGCAGGGTCGCATAGTGGTGGTAGAGCGGGACATCGCCGTCGCTCGTGTCGAAGAGTGTGTACGCGAACGGCAAGATCGATACGGCGACGAGCGCGATGTCGCGACGACGCAGCGCAGTCACAGGGGATCGCCGCTCGATGCCGGGGCGTAAATCCAGAGCTCTCCTCCTGTGGAACCGTGGACCTCGCGGCACTCGAGCGGCCACGGGAGAGAGCAGCGCGCGCGAAATACACGCAAGTAGCCGAATGAGCCTTCGAGCAAACGCCGCAGGAACGACCGCGAAACGGTGTCGTGGTAGGTCGAGAGGCCGTATCCGAGCGGGGCTTTTGGCAATTCGGCCATCTCGATTTTGCTTAGCTCGGTGGCCAGGACGATGAGCCGGGGAGCTCGGGGCCGTGGGTCCATGGCAGGATCGACGAGTTCGCGAACGCCCGCCATGCGCTGGCGATCCGAGAGGGGCTCAACCCCGGGTCGTGTGGCCACCAGGCCGCTTGGAAGCCGCGGCAGGTACTTCGTACTGCCAACGACCTCGATGGGCGTGCCGGGCGCAATCGCGGCGAGGTACTTCTCGGCGGCGTAGCGCGGGTCCGCGAGCAATGTCGCGTCGAGGGAAGCGACACCGAGCAGAGCGGGGAGGAGTGCGGCCGCGCCGGCGGCAAGGACGAGCGCTCGCGGCCACCAGGACCGCGTGCCGCGGCTTTGGTCCGCTTCTCGGAACCTCTGGAGTGGGGCGACCAGCGCGCGCTCGAGCGCGAGCGCCGCATAGGGCGCCAAGAGCACGCTCTGCGGAAGAAGAAAACGGTCCTCGGTGCGGCGCGCACTCAGGTTGAAGAACACCGTAAACGAGACTGCGGCCGTCAGCGGGAGAAGAAGGCGTGCCCGCCGGACAGGCGAGAGCGCAGCAAGCCCCACGCCGACCACGGCCAGTACGGCGATGGGCCAGGAGCCGAAATGAGGCAGCGCGAGGAGCGCATCGCGCGCGAGCGACAGAGTTCCGGCCACAGTGCGCGGATAGCCTGCCCACGTCTGACTCGCGGGACCGAAGAGGAAGGCGAGGCGGCGGACGAAGCCCGTGGGATTGACGAGGGCTCCGGAGACGACGGCGTATCCGCCGAGCGAGAAAAGAACGGGCTGCACGAGCTCCCGTCGCAGAATCGGGGCACCTCGCGCGCGCCAAGGCAGAAGGACGACGTAGAGAAGGAGGGGAAGAAACAACGCCGCCGCCGCTTGGTCTTTCGTCAGCACAGCGCATGTCGAATAGAGCAACGCTTTCGTCTCGCGGGACTCGCCGCTCGCGACCCGATCGATCTCGACGAGGGCCAGAGTAGTCCAAAATAGGTAGGGCACTTCGAGGTTGCCGGTATGCGCGTAGTAAACAAAGATTGCGTTCCCTACGAGGACGATCCCGGCACCAAGAGCCACGCGACGATCGGCGATACGCTTCCAGAGGAGCATTGTTCCGTAGACGGTTGCGACGGCCATTGCGCCTGCGACGAGCCTTGCGCTCGTCTCGATGCCCGTCATGTACAGAGGTCGTAGGAGCTCCGCCTCGAGCGCGTCTTGGTTCGTCCCGACTCGAATGGCTGCCACGGCCATCCAAGGTAAGGACAGTAGCGTGAGGAGCCACATGTGGAGCGGCGGATACGTATGAAAATGCCCGGGCCGGTATGTCTCCGCGATCGCGCCCAGCCCGCACGAGCGCGGCGAGATCGAATCGACGCACCATGTGTCCGGACCGGGCAGACCCCAAGTGAAACCAACGGCGACGCACGTGCCGAAGGCGATGAGGACGAGCGTTTCCGGGGCCGGCGATTTGATGAAACCAAGATGCACGTCAGCCCCGCGCGACGGCTACGATTTGGCTCTGAAAGACGCGCGCGTGCGCCCGCGCGTCGTGCCAGCGAAGGACGCGTTCCCGCGCCGCAGCCCCATGCTGTCTTCGCAACCCAGGGTCACGCAGATAGCGCAGCATTTCGCGCGCGAGGGCGGCGACATCGGGAGGAGACCCGGAAACCAGCGCCCCCGAGACGCCCTGCTCAACGATCTCCGGGATTCCCCCCACCGCGAATGCCACGACGGGCTTGCCAAGGGCCATGGCCTCAATCACCGCACGGGGCAGGGGGTCCTCGTAGATGCTCGGCACGATGGCCACGTCAAAGTCGACGACGTACGGCTTCACGTCCGGTCGATAACCGGCAAAATAAAAGATCCCTTCGAGCTGGAGCTCTTTGACGAGCGCGCGGCACTCTTCGAGATGGTTGGGCCGCATGTCTTCCGGCGTGTCGCCGTAGACGACGAAGCGGCACCCGGCGCGCTCGGCGTCGGTCATTGCGTCGACGGCGATGCGCGCAGCGCGAACCATCTCGACGAAGCCCTTCCGGGGAAGAATCCTGCCCTGGCTCCCAAAGAGCACAGCGTTTGCGCCTACGCCCAGTTCTGCGCGCAGCCGCGGTTGGATGCGAGAGGGATCGTACTCGTCGCAGTCGATCGAATCGCCCACGACGCGTACCTTGTCGCGGCAGTGATCGAACAGCCGCGTCGTCGGGTGGGAGACGCACAGGATGGCTCGGACCCCCCGGCTTGCCGCGAGCTGTGCGTGCAGGCGGCGGATCGGACGCGCGAGCGATGTATAGAAGACATGCCAGATGGCCGGCACGCCGGTCATGGCCGAGAGCGCGCCGCCCGCGAAGTTCGCGCTCGTACCGTTGCAAAAGATGACCTCGCAGCGATCCCGCTCGACGCGCCGGGCCAGGCTCACCATGGCCGACGTGGCGCGTCCAACATTGGCTAGGGCGCGGACTGTGCGCAGAGCCAATGGCGCCTCAAAATCCTGCCTTACCATCGGACGGCTCCATGGTTCGATCAGGTTCTCGATGAAGTTCGGTTGCACGAAGAGCTCTTCGGTGGCGTTCCCGCTTCGCAAGAGCTCCGTGACAACGCCCTCGCGAGGCACCATCACGCTGCGCCGAATGACCGCGGGATCCAGGAAATTCAGGATGTAAAAGAGCGTTTTGCCCGGCCCTCCGTTGCGCGACGTGTCGTTGATGAAAAGAGCGCGCGTCCGGGTATCTGCTTTGGAGCCAGGGCCGCTCATTTTGTTCTACTCTCCCGTCTTCCCGCCTTCCTGTGAATCTGAATCCTGCCTTGCCGCGCATTATGTGCTGGACGCTGGCTGCGGCGGCCCTTCTCACGCTCTTGGCTGCCCTCGTCTACGCGTTCGGGACGGTTGCCGTGCGGCCGCTGGACATCGTCGAGGGAGAGATCCTGTTCGAGGCCCAACGGTTGCGAAATCACTTTCCCCTGTACGTCGACCCTGCTCTTGGCGCACGTGACTACGGCGCGGTCCCCTCGCGCTATCACGTTTTGTATACGCCGCTTTGGCCGTTCGTCCTTGCCCAAGTGCCCGAGCGGCTGGCCGCAATCGGAGCTCGCCTGACCTCGGGTGTTGCATGGTTCGGCCTGCTCGGAGTCACCGTGGGCGAGGCGCCGGCGCACCGGCGCAAGGCAACTCTGTTCGCCGCCGCCTTCGCCGGCGGCACGTTCATGCTCGCGCGCCATTGTGCGACCGCTAGCGCCGACGTCGTCGCGGTTGTCCTCGCCGGCGCGGCCGTCTTGCGCAGTGCGCGACGCGGCCGGGTCGATGCGATCTCGGGCGCGTTTTTTGCGCTTGGGGCGTGGACGAAGCCGAACGTCATCGGTTTGGCCGCGGGCGCGCTCCTCCATGAGATGATCGTGGGGCGAGCGCGATCCGCGAAGCCGCTCGGCGCGGCGGTTCTGGTGAGCGGTGCTCTTGCGCTCTGGACGGACCGTTTGAGCGGCGGGGTATGGCTTACGCATCTCGTGAGTTCCACGATGCAGCCGGCGATTTTCGCGCGCGGCTTCGACCAAATCGTCCCGCGGTTTCCGTTTCTCGGGGCCCCCCACTTGTTCGCTGCCTACTGCGGTTTCCGTGCACGGAGCGAGCCGCGGGTCCGTTTTCTGCTCGCGGTGCTGTTTGCGAGCCTCGCCTGGACGATGCTCGCGATGGCCAAGCTCGGAAGCGCCACGAATTATTGGCTCGAGCCCAGTTTTGCCGCCGTGCTACTGATGGCCCACGCGCCGATCCCGCGCATGGGAGCGACGGTCGCGCCGGTGCTGCGGTGGCTTGCCGCTCTGGCGGCGCTGGTGGTGCTTGGCTTGAACGCGCAAGCTTGTCTGCGAGCCACGCGCGAGGCGCGCGTGCGGCGTGACGCGATTGGCCGCGTGCGCGCGCGCTGCGGTGCGGCACCGTCGGACCTCGTGCTCGCGGAGCACCCTGGGCTCGAAATGATGTTGGACGGTCGCGTGATTGAGACGCCCTTCCAGATGACGCACCTCGTGCGGCAAGGGCGCTACCCGATCGAGCTTTGGAGGTCGGACGTGGCGGCGCCCGAGATTCGGTGTTTCGTGACCGAAAACGATTTGCTCGAGCGCCCATTGTCCGAGGTGAGCGTCGATGAAGACCGTTTTGGCCCTGAGATGCGCGCTGCGCTCATCGCGCGATTCGAGCTTGTGGCGCGCGACGACGTGTACTGGGTTTACCGCGCGCGAGACGCTCATTCGCCATAGGGCGCTGACCGGTGTGGACCGCGACTGTCAAGCGGCCGACGGCGCCTTGAGGCTCACTTCGAGGTAGGCGCGATCTTTGATGCGACCCGCGATGGCCGCGAAGAAAGAGAGGACGCGCACCTGCAAGCCATACTTCCGTGTGAGCGCGTCCATGATGCGCTGCTGCTGCGCACGGTCTTCGACGATGGCGCAGGTCGCGTCGATCCAAGGGCCCAGAAGCTTTCCGCGGACGTCGCAGCGCGCCACGCGTACTTCGGGATTGCGGCGAATCCGCTTCACCTTGTACGAATCGCGCTTCGTGTAGACGACGAGCTTGCCGTCGAGAGGGGCGACCCAGACCGGCGTCTGCACCGCTCCGCCGTCACGCTTGTAGCTGAGAAGGTTGATGTAGCGAGCGTCGTCGAGCTCCGTGGCCATGTGCACCACGGGAGCGCCGGCGTGCGTGCCCGTCCACTGCGGTGCGTCGCTCGCAGGAAATGAATCCTCGCTTGCTTCGTCGACGGGATCGGGTGCGGGGGGCTCGCTCATGGCAGAGGACCCTAGCCCACCGCCAAGGCAGCACAACCGAGCCCGTCGTGGCCGCAACGACATTGCGGCGACGCGCATCCGAGGAATAGAGGCAAAAAATGAACTGGTCGGTAGCGCCGCTTCTAGTGCACAGCGAACAAGTCCCAGGCGAAGCGCGCGACGCGATACGGACGGCGTACGAAGCTCCTCCGGAGCACCGCAGCGCGAAGCTTGAGGCCGCCGCTCGAATCCTCCATGACGAGATCGGCCTCGGGTGTAGCGACGCTCTTGAGCTCGTTGGCCTGCCCGCGGACGGAGACTGCTTGGGGTGATTCCCTGACTTCTTCAAGGTGAGCTAGCTTTCTCGCGAGCGACGCGCTCGAGGACGCGAATCGTCTGCCCGGTGCTGCCGTGGATCTGCACGCGGGGCCAGAAGGTGGATGTCCACTCCGAAACATGCGCCAGCGTATAGCCGCGGCGACCGGCGACGAGATCGCGGAAGTAGCTCCGCGCGGCGTCGTCGCGCTGCGCCGCCTGCTGGCCCGGCGTCATGACCCTGCCGCCTCGTTCGTAGTCCGTCTCGTCGACCAGGTACATCCAGATGGTCGATTCCGCCAAAACGATCCAACGCGGCTGCCGCTGTTCGACGTTCTCGTAACGGTCGAGAACTTCGGCTGCCCCGACCAAGGGATTTCGCTTGTCGACCGGCCTTTGATCGACACGGTACGTCCGCGCCCGGGCGGGCAGCCGGGGCAGGTACACCTGGTTTCCGTAGACTTCCAGCCCGTCGTCGGGGGCGACGTGTGCGGCGAGCCACGCCTCCGCGTCGTAGCGCGTATCGTAGAGCAGGGCGACGTCTACCGCGGCGCACTCGTAGAACGCCCATGCCAAGAGCGCGAATGCGAGGACACCCAGCGCGCGCGCAAATGGGCGCTGCGTCGTGAGCACGGCAGCCTCGAGGCCCAGACCGATGTACAGGCCGAGGATCAGCATTTGCGGAAGCAAGAAGCGTTCGTCGGTGCGCCTGGCAAGAAGGTTGAAAAGCGCGAAGGAGGACAGTGCAAAAAGGATCGGCGCGGCTCCGGCTACCCGCTTGGCGCGCAAGCCGGTGGCCGTCGCCACCCCCAGGCCCCCGAGGGCCAGGAGGCTGAAGGGCGCTGGGTAGAAGTGAGAAAACATCCGCATCGAGTCGCCCGTCACGTGGAGCCGACCGGTGAACGTCTTTGCGTAGCTCGCGTGATCCTGGCTCGCGCTGCCCAACAAGAAACCGACTCTGGCGAGGAAGCCCGTCGGGTTCACCACGATGCCGTCGATTGCGAGCAGGACTCCTAGCCCCAGAGCGAGTGCGATGCCTGCCTCTCTCCAGACGGCGCGAACGTTTCCGCGAGGCCACTCGTCGAGCGCGAACCACAAGGCAAGCGTTGCGGGGACGCCCAGGACAAATAGCGCGGCAGCCTGGTCCTTCGTTGCGGCGGCAAGGGCCGCGCACAGGGCCATCCAGCGTAGCTCCGCCGGCCGCTCGCGGACGATCGCCCGCACGAGATAAAGGAGCGAAAACGAAGCCCAGAAGCAATAAGGCACTTCGAGGTTCGATGTATGCGAGTAGTACGCAAACGGCGCGTTCAGTCCCACGGCCACAGCCACAGCGAGCCCTGCGCGCCGTCCGCGAAGCTCTTCGGCTACTTTCGCGAACGCGTAAACGATTCCCAGCGACATGGCTACCGTGACGGCGCGTGCGACGAGCGCAAACGCCGTCATGTACGGCACGCTCAAAAACTCGTGCACCACATCGTGCGCAGACAACGATGGCGCGCGAACGAGGCCTGCGATCCAACCCGGACAGGTGAGGATTGCGAGAAGGATAAGGTGCAGGGGAGGGTAGGTGTAGTAGTGGCCCGGCGTGAATGTCTCTGCGACGCCGAAAAGAAAGTCGCGCGGCGCAACTCCGTCGTCGTCCCATCCGTCGGTGCCCGGCAACCCCCAGCCGATGCCCACTCCGTGAATGGCAAGGACACCGACCAGCACCCAGGCAAGGGGCGAGCAAGCGAGGAGGCGCAGTTTGTCGAGCCGCTTCTTCATCGTGAAGCGGGCGCCGAGCGCCCCAGGAGCGTGAGCCGACCTCGGCTCATCTGGGGTGCGTAAGATGCGGGCGCGGTGGCTTGCACTTCGGCCGGTGCTCCCCAAAGGAGAACGTAGTCGTAGCGTGTCGCGGCGTCGTTCCAGAATCCGGCCCACGCCGTGGCCCAACCCTGCGTGCAATCGACGTCGCGCAAACCCGCACGCCGGAGCGTCTCGCAATAGGTGGCCGGCGTCCTCGCGGCCGCGAGAAAGCTTCGTACGCTGACGGGATCGTCGACAAAGGCCGGTGGCGCAGAATGGCGAATGGGCATCGATGGCGAATCGGCCCAGACGTCTTGCGGTTTCACGGCACGCAGCACGGTGTACATGCCGGAAGCGTGCAGCAGGCTCCAGGTATTGCGGCTCGAGACACGAGGCTCGAAGTTGAGAGTCAGCATGCGCGCGCCGACGGGGACCTCGGGGGCGGCCGCCGTGAAGGCGAAGAGGTCTTTCTCGGCGCGAAAAAGGTCCACTGCGAGTCCCGCGGCCCAGCCGAGACAGCCCAGGACGAGGAGCCGCGCCGCCCACGGCGCTACGCGAGGCGGCACATGCACGAGCGCCCATGCCCAGAGAAATGGGATGGCGCGCTCGCTCACGTATCCGAAGGCGGGAAGCGTGTGGGGGAAAAACCAATAGATGCCGCCGAGCGCGGCAAACGCGCACAGCGAAAACATAGGAACGCGTAGCCGCGCATTTCGCGCGGCCATGACCGCGAGCGCCACCGCCGGGATGAGGCCCGCCGCCGAGAGCGGCGAGAGACCGAAAAACTCGTGGGCCCATAGCGCGTAAACGGCGGAGAAGTTGGTTTGGTAGCCGACCGCGTCCAATCGGCCCCACTCTTGGCCATAGGCGCTGCCGGTCTGACGCACGATGGTCACGACAAGGAGCGCTGCGACCGGCGCAAACGGAGTGAGTAGGGCGGCCGCTGTCGACACCTTGGCCCGCCAGTTCGGTTGCGTGAGAGCCTCGATGGCGGCCAGAAGGCCGACCAAGAGCAGCACGATTGCGTGCGAAAACCAGAGGAGGGCCGCCAGCGCCCCGAGCAAGAGCCCGCGCAGGACCGATGGTTGCGCCGCCTGGCGCGCGAGCAAGACGGTTGCTGCAAGACCCAACGGGAGGGCCAGCGCAAAGCCAAGCATCCCCATCAGGATGAACCAGTGGTGGACCATCGGTGCCATCACGAGCGAGGCGACCAGAAGCCGGCGTCGATCGGTGAAGGCGAGGACGAAGTGAGGCAGGGCGACCGCCGTTGCGCCAAGGACGAGGGCGCACACGATGCGAGCCGCGTCCACGACGCCGACCGCCTTGGCGGCCACGTAGAGTAAGCCCAGAAAGAGCGAGTTGGCCTTGAGCCATCCGTTGGACGAAAACTCGGGATAGCGCTCCGGATTGAGCAAAACGCAAACCGTCGCCATGTGGCCCGGCAAGTCTTGGTACGGAGGCACCTGCAAGAAGAGCAAGGGCCAGCCGGCCAAGACCAGCAGCACGCCGCCGATCAGCGTGGCGAGCTGTCTGTCGCTCACACGAGCCATTCGCTCGACGATGCTCACCGTGTGAGCGTTACCTCATTTGATCGGCGGACTGGCCATAATTTGGCCCGCGCGTGCGCGCTGCGCTCTAGTGGGGACTTGCGTCCTATTGTGTTGGATCCGCATCGCATGCTCGCCTGGCTGCCTGCCGCCGCGGCGAGCCTTCGAGTGGCTCTGCACTGGGCGTCCGAGCACACCGGGCTCCCCGCCGTTCTGCTGGCCGCGATCGCGCTGGCTGCTTCTCGGCATCTCTTCAAACAAACCGTGAGATTCGCCGTCGAGGTCGCCGTTGCACTCGGCCTGCTCCTGGCCGCGGCGCGGCTGGGCTGGATAGTCTGGTAGCGCAAGCCCCGCCGCCCGGCGGCCCGTCGCGGTGGTCCGCGAACTGGCCGCCGCCTCGCACCCGGCGGCCCGTCGCGGTGGTCTGCGAACTGGCCGACGCCTCGCGGCCTTACCCGGCGGCCTGGACGGGTTTGCGCGCCGCGGCGAGTTCTTTCTTTAGCTCTCCGCTTTGGTGCATCTCGGTCACGATGTCGCATCCACCGACGAACTTGCCGTCGATGTAAAGCTGCGGAAACGTCGGCCAGCTGGAGTACTCCTTGAGAGCCTGGCGCATCTCGGGGTCGGAGAGAATGTTGAAGGTCTCGAACGGCGCGGCTTCCTTCTTGAGGATCTCGACGACGGCGTTCGAGAAGCCGCATGCGGGAAACTGCTTCGTTCCCTTCATGAACAGCATGACATGGTGGCCTTTGATGAAACCTTCGATTCGTGCGCGAATGTCGTCGCTCATGACTATGTTTTCTACGGCGCGCGCGTGGTCAGCGCAAGGGCATGAATGGCGCCTTCGGTCATCAGCTCGCCCAAGGCGGCGTAGACCATCTTGTGCTGCTCGATTCGCGACTTGCCTTGAAACTCCGGCGCCACGACGACGGCCTGAAAGTGGTCCGCGGTCCCGGTAAGGTCGTTCACCTCGACCCGTGCCGTCGGGAACGCAGCCAAAAGTCGTGCCTGAAGGGCCTCAGGACTCGGCATCTCGAGGCGAGGAGCTAGCTCTGCTGGTGGAATTGTCAACGTCGGGGATAGGCTGCGCCCGCCCGATGGATCGAACACGCGTATGGCCCGACTTCCGCGACGCGTGGATCGTACACGAGGATGTGGACATCATCGTGATCGACAAGCCCGTCGGCGTTTCGTCGCAAGCGGCAGACCCGCAACGTCCGGATGACGTGGTGATGCGGCTCAAGCGCTTTCTTCGGCAACGCGCGGACGGTGATGACTACCTGGGTGCGCACCAGCGCTTGGATCGCGATACGAGCGGGCTGCTTCTCTACGCCCGCCGGCGTGAAGCCAATGCACACCTGGCCGCTCAATTCGAACAGCGGATCGTCAAGAAGACCTATGTCGCGTGTGTCTCGCATTGGCCGCGAGACCGCGAGCGGGCGACCCTGCGCGATGCGCTTGTGCGGGGCCCGGACGGAAGCATGCGCGTCGTGAATGCCGGGTCGCCGGGGGCCAAGGAGGCCTCAATGCGTGCGCGGGTCGTGGCGCGAAACGCAGGCCGAGCGATCCTCGAGCTGGAGCTCGATACGGGGCGGACGCACCAAGCACGCATTCAGCTCTCCCATGCGGGCGCCCCCATCGCGGGCGACCCGCTCTACGGCGGAGACATGGCGCCGCGACTCATGCTTCACGCGAGCCGGCTGGAGCTCGAGCACCCGCAAACCCGAAAGCGGGTGCGATTCGCGGCCAAGATGCCACCGGAGTTCAACGCTTGGCTCGCCGAGGGCGATCCGGGCGAGGGGATCTACGACGACGATTCCGCTCTGGCGAGCGCCTTCGAGCGCGCGCTCGAGCGCCGCTGGGGGCTCGGCCGAGGCGATAGCGGTCCCGACCCAACGACGGCATTTCGCCTGGTCAATGAAGACGGTGACTCGTTGCCGCGGCTCGCGGTCGATGTCTACGGCGGCTGGCTTGTGGCACAGCTTTACGGCGAGGACGGTCCGTGGACCGACCGTGCGAGGAGAGAGAGCCTCTTCGATCGTCTGCACGGCCTCGGCTTCGACGGGGTCTATCTAAAGGTGCGCCCGAAGCAGGCCAACGTAGTCGTGGACACGCGGCGCGCGGAAGTGGCTCCTGCCTTGCCAGTGCGCGGCGTCGCGGCCCCCGAGGAGCTGGCGATCGTGCAAGAGGGCGTCCCTTTTCTCGTGCGGTTGGGCGACGGACTCTCCACGGGTTTGTTTCTCGACCAGAGACCCAATCGCCGGCGAGTCCGCGAGATGGTCGCGGGCAAGACCGTCGCGAACCTCTTTTCGTACACATGCGGGTTTACGGTGGCGGCGGCGCTCGGGGGCGCGGCGCGGACGGTAAGCGTGGACGCCTCCGCAAGCGCACTCGAACGGGGGCGAGCCAACCTCGCGCAAGCGGGGGCATTCGACCCGGCGCAGCACGCGCTCGTCGCGCAAGATTCGTTTGTGTGGTTGGACCGATGCGCAAAGAAAGGGGAGCACTTTGATCTCGTCATCGTCGATCCCCCGAGCTACTCGACCACCCGGCGCGGCCGCTTCGTCGCGCAGAACGACTACGAAGCGCTTGCCGCAGCCGCGCTGGCCATCGTCTCGCCGGGGGGACGACTGCTCGCCTGCACGAACCATCGCGGCATTTCGCAGGCGCGCTTTCGCCGAATGCTCTTCGACGCGTGCCGGACCGCGAGGCGCGACCCGGCACAGGTCAAAGATCTGCCTACCCCCCCCGATTTTCCCTTCGCGCCCGGCACAGAGCCGCACACGAAAAGCGTGCTCGTGACGTTGGCTAACTAAACAGGAACCCTTGGCTTTCGTGCGCAGCTACGGTTCGTCAGAAGTAATAGAAAGCGTGGACGGTCTGCGCGAAGATCGCCCATGGATCGGGATTGAGCTTGCTCGTGATGGAATTGATACCGGTCGAGACGGAGTTTCCTCCAGCACTGGCTTTGACCGATTCGCGCTGAAAATAGAGGCCGACTGTGCCTTCGAGCGCGAGCTGCGGGATCCCGATGAAGCCGAAATGAATTTCGGCTCCTACCTTCCCCCCGATGTCCCAATGGAAACCGCTGAGGCTTGTGTCGGGAGCGCCTCCAAGGCCCTTGATGGTGCCACTGGTGAAGCCGAGGGTGGTTTCGGGCACGACCTCGAACGTGAAGTGTTTGGAATGGGCGAGTGCCAAGGGCACGCCCCCGTGCACAGCCAAGCCGAAGTTGCTTGGCGTGTCGACCGAGGTCGTCACACCCATGACGTTGGCATCCGTGGATCCGCTCGTCCACCCGAGGCCAAGCCCCGCGTCGATCCCGAGGTTGCGCTGTAGCCAATAGCGACCTCCGATCACGGGGGCGGGCACCCTTGCGATTGCTCCCATTGCGGTTGCCGTCGGTAGATCGGCGATGCCCAGGTAGCCGACCGCGAAGCGGCCGACGAAGAGGTCATGGTCCGTGCCCCCTTCCTTGGCAGGAGCGGCATCTTGGGCGGCGGCGGTCGCCGAAAAAATTGCAATAGAAAGAAACGCAGCGAGACCGATTGTGGCTCTTCTCATAACAGACCCCCTTGTTGGGTAGGCGGCCATCTGTTCACGAGGGCTAGGTTTCGGCCAAGTTTCCGCTGGGGGGGGCTTGTGCTCCCGCGGCCCACAGCGTAGAGGCCCCCATGGCCTCGGGCCCTCCTCCCCGCAGCACGCTGCCAGATCCCGTACCCACCGGCGCGACGCGCGCTCGCGCTTCGTGGGACGAATACTTCATGAACATTGCGCGCGAGGTGTCCACTCGCTCGACCTGCGACCGCAAGTTTGTCGGCGCGGTCGTCGTTCGCGACAAGAGCATTCTCGCAACCGGCTACAACGGCAGCATCCGTGGTCTCCCGCATTGCGACGAGGAGGGGCACCTCATGGAGGACGGGCACTGTGTACGCACGGTGCATGCCGAGGCGAACGCCATCGTCCAGGCCGCGCGCCACGGCGTGCGCATCGAAGGCGCGTCGATTTACGTGACCGCGAGTCCTTGCTGGGGGTGCTTTCGGCTGCTCGCCAACGCGGGCATCGCCAAGGTGTACTTCGGCGAATTCTATCGCGACCCGCGGATCTTCGACTTTGCCACGCGCCTCGGCATTGGGCTCATCGACATGTCGGCGGCCTCGGGCACGAACCGGTGACGGCGCCGGGAGCCTTCGGCTCAGGCGCGGCCGCGGCCGGGCGGGCGCTCTCGATCGCCGTCGTGCAGGGCGGACCTTCGGCCGAAGCGGAAGTCAGTCGCGCCTCGGCGGCGAACGTCGCCGCCGCTTTGACTTCCGCCGGGCATCGTGTTGTCCGGCTCGAGCTCGACGCATTCATCGCCGAGTCGCTTCGCACCGGCGGCTATGACGTCGTGTTCCCCGTCGCGCACGGAGCGGTCGGCGAGGACGGGTCGCTTCAAGGTGTGCTCGAGGTCCTCGAGCTGCCCTATGTGGGCTCGGACGTATTGGCAAGCGCGCTCGCGATGCACAAGCGTGTCGCCCGCGTTCTCTTTCGAGACGCGGGCCTGCCCGTTGCCAAAGGAATCGCGGTTCGGCGCGGCGAGCGCGCAAACGCGCGTGCAGCCGCGGAACAAGCGCGCCGCGAGGTCGGCGCGCGTGTCGTCGTCAAACCGTCCGCTCAGGGATCGGCGATTGGCGTCGCGCGGCTCGAGGCTGACGCCACGGCGGCGGAGCTTGCGCGGGCGATCGAGGCGGTGTGGGCCATCGACGAATTCGCCCTCGTCGAGCACTTCGCGCGTGGCCGCGAGGTGACCTGCGCGGTGCTCGGCCCGACGGTGGTCGGCCCGATTGGGGCCGGGGCCCCAATCGACAAACCTGAAACGGCCGGGGCCCCAATCGACAGACCTGAAACGGCCGGGGCCCCAATCGACAAACCTGAAGCGAGCGCTCCCAGAGCTCTGCCGCTCATCGAGATCCTTTCGCCGCACGATCCCTTCTACTCCTACGAGGCGCGCTACGTGCCGGGGCGAAGCACGCACGTTTGCCCTGCGGCTCTTCCCCAGGCGCTCACGGAAAAGGTGCAGGCAATTGCGCTCGAGGCGCACACCGCCCTTGGTTGCAGGGATCTGTCCCGTGTCGATTTCGTTGTAGGCGACGAAGGCGCTCCCGAGGCCATCGCACTGCTCGAAGTCAACACCATGCCCGGAATGACCGCCACGAGCCTCTATCCCGAAGCTGCGGCCGCTGCGGGGCTGCCCATGCCGGCATTGTGCAATGCCCTGGCAAACGCGGCCTTCGAGCGCGGGTCTGCCGCTCGGCAGGCGCCTCGACCTCTTCCGCGGTGACTGGAATGCGCCGCCCGCGTATGTGAGCGTATAGGACCGCGCGCAGGCACTTCGTCCTCTTCCGCGGTGGCTGGAACTGCGCCCACGCTCTGGACACGGCGCGCGCGGCGGCGCAAGGTTCTTCTACGATGGCTCGTGATTCGACCTTTGGCGAGCGCATCGTGTGGCAGGGGCGGTGTCGCGCTACGTCGGTTCCGTTCGCTCAGAAGGCGACGGCGCTCGTGGCGGCGGTCATCTCGCTGGTGACGCTTTGCTACGCCGTCGTCGCCCAATCGCTCGAGGTACCAGTAGGCGGAATGGTCGTGTTTTCGGCGTGGTGCGCGACGCTCGCGCTCGGTGCCTGGCGCGTTCCTCTCTGGTGGCGCTCGGAGGTCGAGTATGTCGTGACCGATCGCCACGTCATTTGGCGCCGCGGGCGCATCCACCGTTCGATCGAGATCGGGCAGATTAGCTATTCGCTCGTGCGCTGGAGCCCTCGCGATCCGCTGGTCGGCGATCTCGTGCTCGTGCGCGCGGTGCCCACGGGAGCGCTGTGGCGCACGTTGTCGCTCACCCTGCACGACGTCGAGGCTCCCGACCGACTCTGGGCCTTGGTGCGCGGAATCGAGCCGAGCGCGCCGCTCGGCAGCGCCGAGCGCCCGCTCGCGCAGAGGCTCGATCCCGGCGAGCGCGTGCTCTGGTCGGGCGCGCCTCTCGCCTCCCCGTGGACCGCGCGCCGGGTCGCCACCGCGGCGGCCGGAGCGATGCTCGCGGTCGTCTTCGTCGTGTCGTTTCTTCGTCAGGTTCACAGGCTCGGCCGTGTCTTGAGGCTTCATGCGCTGACGCCCACGTCGGCCGTTTGCTTCGTGGGCGGCGCGTCGCTCGGTCTTTTGCTCCTGCTCGCGGTGGCTTGCCTCGTTGCGTACGCGGCATTCCTGCGCCCGCTGCGGCTCGCGCGCCGGACGCGCTACTTCGTCACCGACAAGCGCGTCCTCATTCGCCGCGGTGACGAAGAGCTCTCGCTCGACCGCTCGCGCATCGTGTACGTCATCGATGCGCCGTCCAAGCGGCTGCACGACGTCTTTCTGGTGCTCGACGGCCCGCAAGCGCGCGCCCTGGCCCCGAGCGGCGCCTTCGGCGAAGAGGGCACGGACAGCTTGCGCCCGGTGTTCGCCTCGATCGACGACGCCGATACGGTGAGCCAGATCCTGCGCCGGGAGCAGGTGGAGAACCCAGCGGCGTAGGGATATACTTCGTCTGCGATGGCTGCTGCCGTTTGGGTTCAACCGAAGGCTCTGTCCTCCGTCCAACCGGAGCAGCGCATGCTGATCCACGGCGTGTCTTGGAAAGACTACGTCATCCTCCGCGAGGCGCTCGACACGCCCGGCCTGCGCATGACGTATTGCGAAGGAGTGCTCGAGCTGATGAGCCCGTCCCGCAACCACGAGCTTTGGAAGAAGACCGCCGCACGGCTCATCGAACTTTACGCTTTTCTCCGACGTCTGCCGCTCGTTGGGTATGGCTCCACGACATTTCGCAAGGAAGCCAAGGACCGTGGCGTAGAGCCCGACGAGTGCTGGCGCGTCGGCTCGCTCATGAGAGATGGGGAGATCCCGGACATCGTCCTTGAGGTCATCTACACGAACCCGATCCTCGACAAGCTCTATGTCTACGACGGCCTCGAGATTCCGGAAGTGTGGCTCTGGAAGGACGGCACCTTCGAGCTTTACCGGCGGCGCGCGCAGGGCGGCTACGACCGCGTCGAGCGGAGCGCGTTGCTGCCCAATCTCGACTTCGCCCTGGTGGCACGCTTTGTCGTCCGCGAGGATCAGGACGTGGCGCTGCGTGAGTTTGCCGACGCAGCGCCAAACGAGTCGTGAGGAAAGCCTGGATCTGCGTCCTTCGTGTGGCTTGTCCCACGCGTACGAGCAGGACCCTTACCCGCCCTTGATCTTGAGTCGCTGCCTTTTTCCCATGGTCCGGCGAAGCTTGCGGGTCGCTCGGCGTTTTGCGACCGCCACCAGCTTCTTCTCGGCGCTGATCGTCGGCACTCTGCGCGGACTCATTCGGAACGCGGCGAGCACCTTGGCATGATCCCCGAACCGCGCCCTCACGATGGTCTTCAAGAACTCGGTAAGGGGCTTGATCTGCTTCTCGAGCCCGCTTTCCTCCTGAAGGGCGTCGCGCCATCGCGCCTCGCACTTGGCGATGTGGTCCAGCTTGTCGAGGTGCCGCTGGTAGACGGCCGCGAGCTCGGCGGGCGTGTAATTCACTCCGCCGACCATGATGATGTCGTCGCCGTTCAAGTGGGTGCGAATCCCAGTGATCATTCCTTCGTCGCGGGCCCTCTTGGTCGCTTTCGCGTGTTTGGGCATGTATCACCCTCTCCTTCGGGACAATAGCGAAGGTCTTGCGCGAGGAAAGAGGCTCCCGCCCGGGAGGCGTTGGCTCCTCACGCTCAATCGCGTTTATCTGGGCGGTAGGCGCACGCTCTTCCGACGGGGGAACGGGTTTCCTCCTCGCAGGAGCGCGTTTCTCACGTTCAAGCGCGCATGCTTCGGAGACTATCGCTCGTTCTTTCCCGGCGGGAGCCGGTTCCCTCGTCCGAGGCGTGCGCTCTTCTCACTCGTGCGCGCATGTCTTCGCGACAAGCGCGTGTTCCTTGGCGCAGGGAACCGGCTCCCGCGCACGAACGTGCGGCGCATCGCGAGGTGAAAGAAGCGATTGGTCGCAAAGACCTGCCGCTTGCACGTCAATAACGCATTCTTGCGACGGGGGAGGCTGTTCCCGCCCGCGAAGAACACGCGCGTGACCATGAAGGATGCACGTTTGCGACGAGGGAGCGGGCTCCCACCCCATGAGAAACACGATCATGACGATCAGGCATTCGCGATTGCGCGAAAGGAGCCAGGTGCTTTCGCGAAAAATCGCATGATCGCGAAGCAAGCGAGCGCCCTACTCGAACGGGCACGCGCGATTGCGACCAGGGAGCGCGCTACCGCCGCCCTTTCTCGCGAAGTATTTCGAGCGCGCGTCGCAATACAGCGGCGTCCGCTCGGTCCTTGTCGCGCATCCCCTCTTTGGTCAGGAGCAGCCCCTCGAGCCCGAGCACGGGGAGCGGCGCGTCGTCGACCATTCGCCGCTCGATGTAGCGCTCAAGCTCGGTCCAACCGTGGCCGCAAGCCGAGGGCATCACGTCGACGGTGAACTCGTCGTTGATCCGGACAGCATACGGTCCCTCGCGCTCGAACAAGTCCTCGTCGCCAATGAGCTCGCGTGCCGCACCGTCCGGCAGGCGCGCGAGCGCCTTGATCCAACGGCTGGCGTTCTCTTTCGATGGGTCGACGAGGATGTCCACGTCCTCCGACAACCGAACAAAGCCGTGCGCGGCGATCGCATAGCCGCCGATGAGTGCCCAGCGCGTCCCCTCCTCATCCAGCAGACGCGCAAGCATCTTGACGTCCTCCCACGTTGCCGGGCGCGTGACGTCAGTCATCCCGCTCGCGCTCAACCATCGCCTCTACCGTCCAGCGCAGGCGATCGGCCTCCATCGCTTCGTGGCTTCGATAGACAAAGACTCCCTTCGGAGCCCGCGTTCGATAGTGCAAGAGCGAGGCAAACGCGCGCCTGGCCTCGGCGCTGGGCGGCTGCCCGAGGGGAGGAGAGGTGCGGCGGCCCACGATCCGCAGGAAGGTTTCGCCAGTGATGGGATCGCGCACCATGGCGATCTCTGGTCGGCTCTCCCCGACACGCTGACGGAGCCAATCGAATCGACTATCATGCAGCATGGATCTGCTGACGCGCGAGCGTATCGTCGAGGCCTTCGAGCGTCTGAACGAAGAGCTTGCGCGGCAGGGCGTACGTGCCGAGTGCTACCTCGTGGGCGGGGCCGTCATGTGTCTGGCTCTCCAAGCCCGACCGGCCACCAAAGACGTCGACGGCTGGTTTACGGAGCCGCAAGCCGTGCGCAATGCAGCTCGCCGCGTGGCCGAAGAGATGGGATTACCCGAGGACTGGCTCAACGACGCGGCCAAAGCTTTCATCCCGGAAGGCGCTGGGTTCGAGAACTGGCGCTCGATGTCGCATCTGGATGTGTCGGTGGCAGACGATCGCACGCTGCTCGCGATGAAGTGTGCGGCCGCTCGCACGGCGGAGGATGCCAGCGACATTCGCGTGCTGGCAAACCGGCTTGGCTTGCGCACCTCGCAGGAGGTGCTCACTGTGGGCGGCGCGTACTATCCGCCCGAGAGGTTGCCCGTGCGGACGTCGCTTTTGCTACAGGAGATGTTCGATGAGAGCCATTGAGTGCCTCGCTGCTGCACTCGCTGCCGGCGACGATTACACTCGCCCCGTCAATGCATTCGTGGATGCGTTCCGTCGGGCGAGCGCTGCCGATAAAGAGCGCATGGTGGAGGAGCCCATTGCGGTGCGCGGACCGCTTCAAGGGCTCGTTGCGGGCGCCGTCAGTGCCCTCTGCCGAGAGGCCGGCATCGCGGCACCGGAATGGGTCGCCCACGTCCGAAGCGATGAGCCCTTCTTCGCATTCCCGGCGCGCGGCTTTGCCCTGCGCGTTCGGCTGATGATCGAGTCGCCGGCTCCTTTTCGGATCCGTAACGTGTTCGTGCCGCAGAGCTTTTTGCTTCGGGCTTGAGAACGGGCTCCCGCCTCGTCCGCGCGTGTTGGTTACCGCCGTCGACGGGCAATCGGGCGCCCCCGGGACCGACACCAGCGCTGTGATACCGTCTGACGGCCGTGGACACGCTGCAGACCTTGCAAGAGTCCATTGCCGCGAAGAAGGTGCGGTTGGATGCTCTGCGCCCTCTTTCACGGGGCGCGCTGCTTGCGTTGCAGAAATCCTATGACGTCGAGCTGACCTACACCTCGAACGCGCTCGAAGGCAATACGCTGACCTTGCGCGAGACCGCGGAGGTCATCGAGCATGGGATCACCGCCGGTGGCAAGACGCTCCGCGAGCATCTCGAGGCCGCCAACCACTACGAGGCAGTGCTCTGGATGCGCGAGCTTGCGGCCGCCGCCACGCCGCTTGGTGAGGCATCCGTATGCGACTTGCACCGCCGAATCGTGCTGCGCAGCCAGCCGCACGTTGCCGGCGTCTACAGTTCGAATCCGCGTCGCTGGTTCGCGCGCGACGTTCCCGAATTCCGCAAACGTGCCCGCACTGATGCGCGAGTTCGGCGAATGGCTCGGCAGGGGGGTGCGGCGCCGCCGCTGGCCTTCGAGGCGCATTTCAAGCTCGCGTCCATTCATCCCTTTGCCGACGGGAACGGACGGACCGCGCGGCTACTGATGAACCTGATGCTGCTGCGCGGCAGCTACCCGCCCGTCATGGTGCAATGAAGCCCTCAACGATACGACCGAAGCGGTTTGCCCGAGCGGTGCGGCGCGGCCGGCACCCCCTGTCACTAGGCTTACAACGAAGCCGGCGACGAGGAAGAGCAATATCGCCAGGGCGGGGGATATCCCGATCAAGCATATTATCCGCGGCGACTCCCCGTAGGATATCTTACGCTGGTACGACCATATGATGGTCGAAATAGCGAGTGGGAATGCTAATAGCAGTAACAACGCTTCGAACAACATCGACGGGGTAATCGTGTGGGGAAATCGCGGCGTGACTGCCAGGCAGGCACCGAACAGAAGCCACCAAGCTATTGAAATCAACACGATCCGCCGATCGCGATCGTATAGTTTTTCCGGTAATAGACGAAAGAAGGCCACGTTACTTGTTCGGCGTGAACGTGATCTCGCCCGTATCCGCGTTGATATGGTACGTTCCCCCCTGCGGCGGCTGGCCGCCTGCACCGGAGAGCGGTCCCGAAGGGCCCTCTCGATACTGATTACGGTATGTCCGGGTAACCCGCGGCGCTGACCGGGTTATCAGGAATGTTTCCAGTTGCCGCCATTTCGAAAGCCCAGCGGGTCGCACCCTCGAGTAGCTTACGTCGTGGGTCGTCGGCCTTAGGATAGTGGTTCTCCTGAGAGCCGTGGAGGATCGCTGAGGCCGGGTTGTCCTTGTACACTTGTTCGCCCTCGTGGACAGGCGATGTCAGGTCCTGCAGGGTATGTATAGCATTGCCTAGATGCCGCATCGCGCTGTCAAGGAGTTCGCGTTGGCGTGAAGGTAGTCCTCGCGAAAGCTATTCCACCGGCCAGGGCGGTAATCGCTATCGGGCCCGCCGGT
>WNFJ01660023.1_pt2 | contig 47155 bp, 32 predicted proteins | sample 5400461 | NCBI WGS metagenome assembly WNFJ01 (sample SAMN13153349, study PRJNA577476) | soil metagenome | isolation source: 115 cm saprolite on Douglas fir-dominated hillslope | place: USA:California | collected 2013-09-17
GCTCCTACCGCCATGTTTACGTCCACGCGCGAAACTTCGTTCACCTGCGTGACAATGTTTGTGACTTCGTAACGCTTGAACCCGGAGGCTTCCACCATCAGCTTGTAGTTGCCGACTGGAATCGTTCGAAGCGTGAAGTTTCCCGCTTGATTGGTGGTGGTCTTGTACGTCGAATTGGTGCCGACGTTCACCACCGTTACTTGCGCCCCTGGAACCACCGCGCCGGTCGGATCCGAGACCAGGCCAGCGATGGAGCCTGTTGTTTCCTGACCGAAGACCGGTGCAATCAGGTTCAACGACAGGATGAAAAGCCAAAGCTTGTTTCTTGAAGTACGCATTCGCGATTGCTCCCTTCTCGCACTGGAAAGCAAGTCCTCGGGATCGAGAACCGTTCTCACGTGAGGCATTATACATCTGTGTACGAAGGCGTGAGGCTCGGACTGCGCTCCTTTCTCTAATCGAGTTGGAGTTATGTGATTGACGCTCAACCCATAGCTGCGCACCTACCTATCTTGTGTGACTCTTCACCTCTACGGCCAGCACGTTTTTCCTTGCCTATCTGAGACAACACACCAGCAACGAGGCTCGATCGGGGCTACTCGTATCGCAGCGCCACCATCGGATCGACCCGGGTGGCGCGACGCGCCGGGAAGTAGCAGGCCGTTAAGCCGACAATCGCCACCAGCCCGACTACCAGACTGAGTGTCAGCGGATCGTACGGCGAAACCTTTGAAAGCTGATGGATCAGCACTCGTGTAACCGCAAGACTGACCAGCAGGCCGGCCGCGACTCCCAGCCCGAGCAGCCGCATACCCATCCCCAGTACCATGCGGAAGATGTCAGGACGTCCGGCTCCCAGGGCCATGCGGAGGCCGATCTCGTGCGTTTGGCGCGTCACCGTGTACGCGATCACGCCGTACACTCCGATGGCCACCAACACCAGCCCGACACCCGCGAATACACCCAGCAGGATCAGGCTGAAGCGGGGCTCCGCATAGAGGAATCGCTTCATGAAATTACTGAGACTGTCCGTAAGCGTTAGGGCGATGTTGCGGTCGAGCGCCCAGATCTCCCGGCGGACGGTATTCACCATCGCCAGCGGGTCCCCCGAAGTCTTCACCAGAATGAGGCGTTCAAACGCGCCGGTCAGTGTGTGCGGGATGAATATCTCCGGCAAGGGCGGCTCGCCGACCCCTTGGTTATGGTAGTCGCTTACCACGCCGATGATCTCGAAGGTGGCATCCTTCACTGGCTCCCTTGGCATCGACTCCAGGACGTTCAGCTTGATCAAGCGGCCGATGGGGTTCGCATTTGCGAGATACTTCGTGACCAGCATACGGTTGACGACAGCAACTTTCCGGGCGCCGTTGACCTCCGTTTCCGAGAGAAGCCGGCCGCTCAGGAGGCGAATCCCCAGCGTGGAAAAATACCCTTCACTACATAAGGTGGCGCGCCCCTGCCAGCGGTCGGTGTGTGCGATGCCGGCAACATCGATGACGGTTCCAATGCCGCCGAAGGGTGGGAGCGACGTGCTTACAGCCGCGGCCGTCACGCCGGGAAGAACCGAGAATCGCTGCAGCAACGGGCGGAAGAAGCGCTGTTTTTCCGCGGCTGTTTTGTACTGACCGCGCGGAAAGGGTAATCTCGATACCAAAACATGATCCGGGTTGATGCCCAGATCGACGGTCTGCAAGCCGATGAAACTGCGCATGAGCAGTCCGGCGCCGGCTAGCAGGATCAGCGAGAGTGCCACTTCGCACACCACCAGCACATTGCGCAACCTGCCTTTTTGAAAGCCGCCGCTGACGCCTTTTCCCGTGTCTTTCAGCAATTCGACGAAGTCCTTGCGTGAAGTCTGAAGGGCCGGCGCCAGCCCGAACAGCAAGGCGGTGAAAATGGCCACCCCGAGGCTGAAGAGGAGCACCGGCACATTCAGCCGGATCACAGCCTCTTGCGGGATGGAGCCCTCCGGAATAAGATTCACTAACGCCTGGATGCCGGCGTACGCGAACAGGCAGCCTACCGCTGCTCCGCCCAGGGCAAGCAGCAAACTCTCCACCAGCAGTTGTCTCACCAGCCGGGCTCGGTTGGCTCCCACCGACATCCGGATGGCCATTTCCTTCTCGCGCGCTGTAGCTCGCGCCAGCAGCATGTTGGCAACGTTGCCGCAAGCGATCAGCAGCAGCAATCCAACGGCGGCCGCGAGAGTGTACAGCGTTGTCCGGAATTGGCGCACCAGGCTATCCAGCCAGGTCTCCGCGCGAATGTTGAAAGTTTTCGGGTAGTCCTTCGGGTTCATCTGCGCCAAGCGGTGCGCGATGATGTCAATGTCGGCCTCCACCTGTTGCAGTGTGACACCCGGCTTCAGCCGCGCTTGCAATAGAAAATATTGCTGCGCTACTTCGGGACTGGAGCGATCGAGTGTTTGCACCCGCCACAAGTCGGCGCCGCGCTTGGTGAAGCGCCGCGGCATGATCCCGACTAGCGTTGTGGGGACGCCATTCAGAATAAAAGTCTGGCCCAGTACGGAGGGATCTGAGTTAAAGCGCTTCACCCAGAGTTTGTAGGCCATCACGAAAACCGGCGGCGCACCTGGCTTGCCGTCGTCCGGAGTCATGGTGCGGCCGAGCAGCGCCGGTACACCCAGGAATCGGAATGTGTTCGGCGTGATGTAGGCCCCATCGAGGAGTTCGGTACCTTCCTTGGCGGTGTACAGGATATCCTCGTTTCCGCCGCCGATGACTTCTTCAAACACGTGGTTCTGTCCCTGGTATTCCAGAAACTCCTCGACCTTGAAGGCTGAGCGGCCGAAGGGACGGCTATCGGTGGTGTCGTGAATATAAAAGGTGACTACCTTTTCCGGGTTGGTGTAAGGGAACGGACTCAGAAGCACGTTCTGGATGACGCTAAAGATCGTCGTGGCGGCGCCGATCCCCATGGCCAGAGCCAGGATCGCGAGACACGTGAACGAGGGCTGTTTGCAGAGTCCCCGGAGTCCGTAGCGCAAATCCCGCCAGATCGATTGCATAAGGATTGAGACGGCGAAAACGGCGTTAGGTTCCCGCTTTTGAATGACACGAGTCAACTGGCCCCCTGGGTTGAGCGTCCGCGAGCACTTAGGCTCCAATGCCTGGGCGCGTCCAAATGGTCAGGCCGATTCGCGTATGCCGCTCGCTCTCGCCGCCGCTATTGCTTCAGTTGGAGTTTCGGCCGGGGCGCGGATTTCCACACTACCGCGCCTTTCGTATCGATGTAGGCAATCCCGTCCTCGGTCATCACTAAGGCCAGGTCGTGGTCGAAATCGGCTGCCGAGAAATACTGATTCTGGATTACCAGATTTCCACTCCGGTCGAGATAACCATACAAGTCATCGACCTTGATTCGTGCCAAGCCGCAGGAAAATCTGTGGGCCTCCTGGTACTTGCGCAACGGGAAAGCCGGATGTTCCTTGGCATCGATCCAGCCCAGCAGATCGTTTTCAGTTGCCAGCGCGAGCCCTTCTGAAGGCGGCTCGATGGCCCGGAGCTTCCGCTTATCCACCGGGAGTTCCTTGCCGCGAACATCGATGCTGACCCATTTCACTCCATCCTGAACGTTCGCCCGGGCGCCTTGGAAATTTTGCGCGTCATTATATTTCGGCGGGATCGCCCAGTTTCCGGCCGCGTCCTTGAAGCCCCACGCGAAGCCTTCCTTCACCCGCAGACGTCCGTTGGAGAACAGATCCGCGTTGTTGAGATGGGGACCCATGGAGATACGAATTATGATTTTTCCAGTGCGATCGAAGTAGCACCAATCGCGATCGAGACCGCCCACGGGCAGATCTGTGGGGTCGTCCGGAAATTCACCGGCCGGCATGAATTGCGGCGGGATCACGATCTTGCCGTTGACGTCGACGAATCCGTAGGTCGTCGGCAGTTTCTTACCCGCTGCGTCGACGCGGTTGTTGGCCTGGACGCGCAACAGCCCCTGGTGAAACTCGCCCAGCACGCGATACGGGATCTCGGCGATCAGCTTTCCGGATGGGTCAATCAGCGCGTACTTGTCGCCCTGCCGGACCACCGCGCGCGAATCGCGAAATTCACCCGCGCTGTCGTACTTGGCTTCGATCGCGATCTTGCCGGAGAGGTCGATGTACCCGGACACCTGTCCCTCGGTGACGCGAATCCTGCCCTCGCGCATCTCGCCAACGGCGGCATACTTGGGAGCGACCACGACGGCGCCGGTGCGGTCGATGAATCCGAACTTGTTCCCCTCGCGAATCGGATAAAGATAACTGTTGGGAGGCTGCGCGGTCGCAAGCAGCGCACCGAGCCAGAGAAGGACAGCCGGTCCTCGCCAGGACATGCGGCTAGTATACTGCACGTGGCAGGTTGTCCCTTTGGGTGTAATCGTCATGCCGCGAAGCTGGAATTCTCTAGTATTCCTCGGATTTCCGTCACTGCTACTCGCGCAGCCAATCCTTCCAACTTTCGGCGACCGAGCTCTATTCGTTCATCTGCAAGATCTCTTGGCCGTATGTGGTGTTGCTCGGCGTCACGAGTGATGCAGTGAGGCGGCGACAGAGGGAAAGGCTCTCTCGGAGCACAGGAGAAGACAGCGCGTCAAGGATGTAGCGACGGACTCGGCGTTGAGCGCGGAGAACATCGTCGAGTGGGCGCCGGCGGTCTCAACAATGGATAGAGCGCGAGCGTGTTTGAGCCAGAACGCCTGGGGAGATGGGAGGCCGGGTTCGCGCTCCGCCGGAGTGAACAGGGTCAGTTCCCCCGGATAAAACCCGGGCCGATAGCGCGCCGATGCGATCATCTCTCTAGCCGCCACCTTGAGAACACCGGCGGACGCGGACTTCAACAAGCCTCCCAGCGTTTCGCTGGCGCGGTGGCCCATTTTCCAGATCGCCGCCGGCCAGGTATGCACGGGAGCGGCGACCACGCCGGCGGCGGACTGCGCCATTCGCCGACGCACAATGGAGAGCCATGAACGTAACGGCCATCTTAGCGGGCTCATCAGCGTGTCGAAAAGGCCGACCAAGGCTACTTCGTCTCCCGACTCCCGAAGCCGCCGCGCCATCTCGAAGGCTACGAGCCCTCCGAAGGAATAGCCGCATAGATAATACGGACCGTCGGGCTGCCGCGCCTTCACCTCTCTCAAGTATTCAGCCGCCATCGCCTCCACGCTCGCATGCGGCGGATCCTCGCCGGACAGACCACGCGCCTGGATACCAATGACCGCACCCGGGTAGGTCATTCGTCGAGTCATCGGAAAGAAGGCCGCGACATACCCGCCGAGGCCAGGGATGATGAAGACCGGCGGTGAGCCGTCGCCCGATTTCAGAGAAACCAGCGGGACGTAATGGGTGGTGCGATGTTCTCTCAGGGCCTCGCAAAGTCTGGCGAACTTCGGCGCCTCCGTGATTAGCGTCAATGGAAGCTCCAGGCCCAGAGCTCGCTCGAGGTCCATCATAAATGTGATCGATTTCAGCGAATCGCCGCCGGCTTCGAAGAAGTCGTCCTCTGGGCCGCCGACGGGCGTCCGCAATACTTTTTGCCAGACTTGTGCCACCGTCCGCGCGATTGAGTCGCCACGCGCCGGACCGGCTTCGGCTACATCGGCGACACTGGCGCGTTCGCTTTGGACGTTGACCTCATCCAGGGCCATGAGCGCGCGCCGGTCTGGCTTGGAACTGGGCAGTTGGGGAATCTTGTGGGCCAGATAGTAGCGTCCCGGCCGCATGGGCGGGGGCGCCGAGTGCATCAACTCTTTCAAATCGTCGAGCATCCCGGCAGGCGCCCCATCGCGAGGGCTCACATAGGCGACGAGGTTCACTTCGCCATCGATCGCAGGCCTCGCCAGGGCGGCGATGTCGCGCACGAGAGGGTGCTGGCGAAGAATGGCTTCCACGCCGTCTAGATCCACGCGAGTGCCCCGAATCTTGACCTGCCTGTCCTTGCGGCCGAACCGCTCCAGCATCCCGTCAGACCTCTGGCGCACGAGATCTCCCGTCCGGAAGAGCCGACAAGGGGGCGCGCCGATGCTTTCGATGCTGCCGGCGGCGCAGCGCCCATCCACCCAAAGTCCCAGCGCAACGTAGGGGCTCGCGACGACCAGCTCTCCCACCTCGCCCGGCGGCGTGTTGCGTCCATACTCGTCGATCAACGCCAGGCGGTTGCCCGGAAGCGGATAGCCGATGGGAATTCGCGCGTCGTCAGCGCGGCAGGAATCATCCACGAACCATTGCATCATCGGCGCTTCAGTGGCGGCATAAATCAACTGGATTACGGGCTCCGGCCCGAGCCAGGCGCGCAGCAGATCGATGTCGCTCCACAGTGTCGTGTCTCCACCGATGCGAACCAGTCGAAGGGCATCGCCCGCCTGCTCGCCAGCATACGCGATCACCGTCCTCAACAGAGCCGGGAACGCGAACAAGACCGTGATGGCCTCTGCGCGGATGACATTCAAAATCTCTCTCGCGCCGTCGCGTTGCGGATCGAGAAGGCGAACGCTGGCGCCCGCGAGCAGCGCGGTTATGATGTCTCGCACGCCGACAATCGTGCAAAGCGACGCCAAAGTGAGAAACCTGTCCTCGGCGTTGACATGCGCGGCGTTTGTGGATTGGGCGACACGCTGCAGAAGATTCCGCTGACTATTGACGATGCCCTTCGGCCGGCCGGTACTCCCGGAGGTAAACACCACGCATGCGGGCTGGTCCATGCCGAGATCAGCTGGTCGCCAGCCCTTTCGCGCCGCTTGAGGCAAACGGGTCAGATGGATGACACGCGCCGTTGGCGCGCCGGTATCGATGCCTTTAAGGACATCCTCCTGTCCGATAATCAACGCCGGCCGCGCATCCTCCAACACCTGGCCCAACCAGTTGCCTGGATAGTGAGGATCCAGAGCAACAAAGGGACGTCCGGCTGCCAAGCATGCCAGCATGGCGAGCGGAAACATCGAACACGTCGGCAGCACTATGCCGATCAGGTCTCCCGGGTTGGTTTCTGCCGCGATGGTTTCGGCCAGTCCGGAGAGGCCATCCCACAACTCGGAAAAAGAGAGAGATGTGTCCGAACCCGTGACCGCGATACGGTTTGGATATCGGCGCGCCACGCGCTCAAAGTGATCGATGATCGGCCTATCTAGATCTTCGTCGCGAAACCTGGTGAAAATCCGGCCCGGTGGGCCGTTCCAGTCCAACGGATGCTTACCATCCTCAAGCCACTCCAGGCTCTCGACTTCAGCCGCTGCGTCGCGCTCGGTGAACCGGTTTTTCAGCACGGCCAATCTGACTACTCCCTTGAACCTCCTTACGTTCCCAACGCTTCGATTGTTCCCCATAACCTTTGGAACGAAACACCGGATGTGTAAAGCAACTCTATTTGCTTGTCAAATGGAGGCGATCCTCATGGTCAAGATATGATGTTCAACTGGAAGACCGAGCCGCTCGCCCGCGCATCTCGATGCGGACCGCTTGGTCGTTGGCCGTTTTTGGCAGTCTCTGGGTAGCGACCTGTTATGACGTATTATCGGAAGCTATTTTTGCGACGGACTCTGTGGGGTTGTCACCGGTCAGGCACCGGTCCCAGGCACTTCCACGAGTCGGCGACAAACCGTCAACATGGATTCGTAGATGCTAGGGCGTCACCGAGGATCTATCCCCCGATGGCTGGTGCGAAGGGCTATGTCATCATTGCAAGGGTTCCGCTTCTTCGTCGTCTGAACAAGCGGTTCTCCACGTAGTTGACGGGGGCGGGTGTCAGCGGGCCGTTCCACTCTCAGCCAATCACTTCTTTCTCGTCATCTCCGCAGTCGCCGATCTTCCCTCGACTTGGGTCTTGGTTGATGATCTGCGATCGCTTGATCGACGCTTTCAAAGGCAAGAGGAAATACTCCCGTGTAAGGAACATACCGGTGAATGGACGTGACGAACCGCGCCACGGGCGTCGATCCGGTCGTGGCCTTGCGTTGCCAGTGAAGCGCATCCGCGAGGTTCGGATTCAACGCGCTAAGCTACGGTAGACGAGGACATCGAAGCAATGCGTTCCCTATTGAAGATATTTCCCGCGTTTCCCTTATTGGCTTTCCCAGAGATGCTGCCCGCGCAGACGGCCGAAGAACTGGTGGCCAAGAATCTGCAAGCCAAGGGTGGCATCGAAAATATTAAAGCGATTCGATCCCTTCGCATGACCGGCCGGATCCAGCAAGGCAGCTTTGCGATCCAGGTCCGCATGGATTCCAAGGCGCCGGACCGCCTCCGCCGCGAGTTCACAATCCAGGGAATGACACAGATCGCCGCCTACGCCGGCGCTGGAGCCACAGGCTGGCAGGTCTCGCCGTTCGGTGGCCGTCGCGATCCGGAGACCCTGGGCGAGGATCAGATGCGCAGCATGGTGGAAGACGCCGATTTCCATGGCCCCCTGGTCGATTACGAACAAAAGGGCAGCACCATCGCCTATCTCGGCCACGCCTTGGTTGACGGCGACGATGCCTACCGGCTTAAGGTCACGCTGAAGAACGGCGACATTTACTACTATTACCTGGATCCCGAAACCTTCCTGGAGATCAAGGTCGAGACGGTGCGGTTCATTCGCGGGTCCGTGCGGGAATCCCTCAGCGAGATCGGCTCGTATAAGAAGGTCGCCGGCGTTTATTTCCCATTCTCGGTGGCCAGCGGTTCGAAGAATTCCTCAGACCGGTCCCAGCTGACCCTCGATACGATCGAAGCAAATGTCCAGATCGCGGATTCCGAATTCCAGTTGCCGGCGAATGCAAAGTCGAAGTAGAGGCGAGGAGGATTCTTACCATGAGTGTCTACCCCAATAACCGGACCTATGCGGCCGGGGCGGTTGCGTTTCTGATCGCCTCCGCGGCTTCCGCGCAGCAGGCGCACAAGTTCGATTCGGCGACGATTTCGGGGCTGCCGGCCCGCAATATCGGCTCCGCCATGATGAGCGGCCGCATTGCGGCGGTCGACGCCATCGACGACAACGGCAAAGTGACCATTTTCGCCGGATCCGCCAGCGGCGGCGTCTGGAAGTCCGTTAACGGCGGCACGACATTTAAGCCGGTGTTCGACAATGAGCCGGTCCAGTCGATTGGCGCCATCGCCATCGACCGGTCGAATCCGAAAATCGTCTGGGCGGGAACCGGCGAGAGTTGGGTCCGCAATAGCGTATCCATCGGCGACGGGATCTACCGCTCGACCGATAGCGGCGAGAACTGGACCAATGTGGGCCTCAAGGATTCCGAGCGTATCGCCAAGATTCTCATCGATCCGGCCAATGGAAACGTCGTCTATGCCTGCGCTACCGGCCACCTTTGGGACGATAGCAACGAGCGCGGCGTCTATAAGACAACCGATGGGGGCAAGACCTGGCGCAAGGTGTTGGCGGGAGCGAACGGTTCGACCGGCTGCGCGATGCTCGCGATGAGCCCGCAGGCTCCGCAAACCTTGTTCGCGTCCATGTGGGATTTCCGGCGTCAGGCATGGACGTTCCGCTCCGGCGGGCCGGGCAGTGGCCTATTCAAGTCCGTCGACGGCGGCGAGCATTGGACCGAGATCGCACCCACCAAGGCCAACAGCCTTCCCGACAAACCCTACGGCCGGATCGTCGTGGCCGTGGCGCCGTCGAATCCGCAGGTCGTCTACGCGATGGTCGAATCGGCCAAGAGCGCCCTGTTCCGCTCGTCCGACTCCGGCCAAACCTGGACGCGTCTTGATGACAGCCAGTTCATGATCTGGCGTCCTTTCTATTTCGGCAACATAATTGTCGACCCCAAGGACGAGAACAAGGTATTCAAGGTAAACGGACCGCTGGTGCTGAGCACCAATGGCGGCAAGAGCTTCAGCTTTGTCGGATCCGGCCACGGCGACTATCACGACGTCTGGATCGACCCCGCCAATCCCACCTTCGTTGTCACCGGCGACGACGGTGGTCTGTGGCGGAGTCTCGATGCAGGCACCCGCTGGGAGCACATGCTGACCCTTCCCGTATCGCAGTTCTATCATGTCAGCGTCGACAACGCGGACCCGTATCGCGTCTACGGCGGGTTGCAGGATAACAGTTGCTGGGTGGCCGACTCCTCCTACCCGGGCGGCGTGTCCAATGCGCGCTGGGACAACCTCTATGGAGGCGACGGCTTCTGGGCGTGGGAGGATCCGGCGGATTCCAACTACGTCTACGTGGAGGCACAGGGCGGCTCGTTGGGACGCGTGCACCGGTTCACGCATGAGAGCCGTTCCATCGCCCCGTACGCGGCCTATGGCGAGAAGAAGCTGCGATTCAACTGGAACACGCCGGTCCAGATGAGTCCCAACGAGAAAGGCACGATCTACATTGGCGCTCAATATCTGTTCCGGTCGCGGAACCACGGCCAGTCCTGGGATCGCATCTCGCCCGACCTGACGACCAACGATCCGGAGAAACAAAAGCAGGAAGAATCCGGCGGCGTAACCGTCGACAATTCCGTGGCCGAGATGAACACCACGATCTACTCGATTTCAGAGTCGCCCAGAAACCGACAAGTGATCTGGGTGGGTACAGACGACGGCAACATTCAAGTCACCAGGGACGGAGCCAAGACATGGACCAACGTTATCGGCTACGTTCCCGCCGAGGGGAAAGCCCCGTGGGTTTCCTGGGTCGAAGCCGGCCGCTACTCCGAGGCGGCCGCCTACGTCACGCTCGACCGGCACATGTACGGCGATATGAGGCCGTACGTCTATAAGACCGCCGACTTCGGTAGGACATGGACTCAGCTTCCCGTCGAAGCAAGTGGCGTTCGCGGCTACGCGCACGTGATCAAGGAAGACCTAGTGAATCCGAATCTGCTGTTCCTCGGCACCGAGTTCGGACTCTACATCAGCATTGATGGCGGCCAGCGTTGGGCCCAGTACAAGGGCAGCAGTTTCCCGGCAGTGGCCATTCGCGACCTCGTGGTGCATCCGCGGACGCGCGACCTGGTGCTCGCCACTCACGGGCGCGGCATCTGGATCATCGACGACATCGGGCCGCTCCGCGCGCTGACCCCGGATGTGATAAGCCGGGAAGTGACCTTGATCGAGGGCGCTCCCGCCATTCAATACATGGATACCTACGCCGGATGGGCCGAAGGCAACAACTCTTTCCGCGGCGAGAACCGGCCTGGCGATGCGATAATCGTGTACTACCAACGGTCGCGGCACATTTTCGGAGATTTGAAGCTGGAGATCCTGGACGAACAAGGCAATGTCATCGACTCGATCGCCGGATCGAAACGGCGAGGCTTGAATCGCGCGACGTGGTCGATGCGGGTTTCCAAACCGCCCGCTGTTCCGCCGGCGGCCACCGCGGCCGGCCCTGCCACCGGTCCACGCGTGATCCCAGGCAAGTACATGGTGAAGATGACGAAGGGCGACAAAGTCTACACGATGCCTCTCACCGTGGCGATGGATCCGCGCGCGCCTTATACGATCGAGGACCGCAAGGCTCAGTTCGCCCTGGCACAGAAGCTGGGGCAGTCGCTGAACCACATGAGTTGGGCGGTGGTGGCGATCCTCAAGGTTCGGGACGAATCCACGGCACGCGCCGCCAAGCTGGGCGCCGGCGACGTTCTGACGCCGCGGCTGACGAAACTGGCTTCGGCCGTGGACGATATCCGCAAGAAGATCGTGGCCACCAAGGAAGGCGGCATGATCACCGGCGAAGAGCGGTTGCGCGAATTCCTCGCCGGGCTTTACGGCGACGTCGACAACTACGATGGCGGGCCGACCGACTCGCAAGTGGCCCGGGCGGCAGCGCTCGATCATGAGCTCGCCGATGTGGTGGCCGAGTTCCAGGCGCTTGCCGCGCGGGAGCTGCCGGGCATCAACGAACAGTTGGCGGCAAAGAAGCTGGACGCAATTCAAATCCTCTCGGAGGCGGACTGGCGCAAGTCGCATTAGCAGCGAAGAGGGAAAATCCAGGTGACCGAATTGGCCACCTGGATGTCGTCGAGATCGCCGTCCGAGACGTGGATCTGCAACTGCTTAATCTCTGCTGGCATAAGGAAACTAGCATCCCAAACCACACGCACGGTTGCGAGCGTCTGGGCACCGAAACAGGCCGGGGTCGCTTGCCCGTCTTATGAGGTCCAATAGACTAGGGAAGGGCTTGGCGCGGGGCACGCCACATGTGGCAATCTGGAAAGCGTGTCGCGATTCGTGGGAGTTACGCTTCCTCATTTTGCACTCCGGGATCTAAAGCGAAATGCGCTCTTATTCGAGCAGAACGTCATCTTCAGAACTGCCGGGTCTCATCCAGTTGTGTGGAGACAGCCAAGAATACCAAGGTCCAAAAAGGTCCAGTTGTCGCTAAGACACTGGAGTGGCTTGAAGAGCGTGGGGTCATCGTGGGGATTACGGCAGACAACCTTCGCACCCCAGTAGGCTCCATTCGTGTCTGTCATGGAAATTTAAGGCATCGTCGGGCGACAGTCCTTCAGTTCCGCCCGGCGCCGCTCAAAGTCCGCTCGTAGCTCGGAGTATCCGGCCCTGCTTCATCTAGCACTTCCAGCCCGTAAATCGAAGCATAATCGTGCTCGGGCTCGAAGGAAAGCATCAGCTTGCCTTGGCCATTGGGCGTGAGATGGTGGAACGCCCGCACGACCCCATAGTTGGCGCCGGATTCCTTGAAGAGATCGAGGCTGCGCAAAAGCGCTGTGCCATTGCAGAAGACGCTGAAGACCCGTGTTCCCACGCCGCCTCCGCCGGGATTTCCGGGGCCCCAATACTCCTCCGCCATGTAAAGGTAAAGCGAATAGGAGCCCCGATCTACAGGCACCGCATATCGGAAGCGCCCATATCGTTCGTGCCGGAATATCTCCTGGTCGGGAGTGTTCTTTACGGGACCGGCGTTGATCTCCACAGGTGCGGTAAAACGAGCATTGTGACCTCGGGACTTGAGGCCCTATGGTCTCGCTTTGTGCGGGGTCGGCAGTGGGATTTCTTCCGATAGGGGGCGTTAACGGTAGCCATCTGGACATTACCTCTGTGGTGGTGAGTACATCAAGCACAATAATGGCTTAGTCTAGGAGTCTCCGCGTTCCTCAAGCCGGCTCGCGCGGCGGGCGCGGCCCGAACTTAACCAGCGCTGGCCCGTCTTATGGCCCGCCAATACGCCTTCTTTCAGCCCTCAAATCGCGCGGCGGACCCCCGGTCGGTGTGGGATCAAACTGTTGATGCTCCTGCCGGCAGCGTTCCAGTCGCCGTACGGAGGCCTTCTTTGACTGCTTCGTAGAGTTTCTTCGATACACAATCCCTTGACTCAGTTCTCCATCCGCCTGAATTGTGAGCCTTAACCACTGGTCTCCGGCGGACAAGTCCGTTATTTGCACATGAAACGTAGAGCAATGGACTGTCACTTTATGTATACTGTTCAAGCGATACGATTACAAGGGATCAGGTTTCGCGTAAGGTCTCCAAATGTTAGAGAGCGGCGCCCGCCCGGAAAACTGCGAATTGCTGACGAAGGTGGCCCTCGAGCGGCTGGGGCTACTGGGTCGCAGCCGGGCCTTTCTTGCAGAGATAGCCAAACTTCCGTCGCTTTCAACCTGTGACGCGACCGTGTTGATCACGGGGCCCACAGGTACCGGCAAAGAAGTGGTCGCCCGCGTCATGCACTACTTGAGTCCGCGGCATGACCACCCATTCGTACCAGTTGATTGCGGGGCGATTCCGTCTGGACTTGTTGAAAGCGAATTGTTCGGACACGAGCGGGGGGCATTTACCGGAGCCGTGTCGCGAAACATCGGCTTGGTCGCCGCGGCCGGCCTGGGGACGCTGTTTCTGGATGAAGTGGACGCACTCTCCCTGGCGGCTCAGGTAAAGTTATTGCGGTTCCTGCAGCAGAAAGAGTACCGGCCGGTCGGATCGACCGAGGTCCGGAAGGCGGATGTTCGGCTGGTTTCCGCGACCAATCATGACCTTCGGAGGGCCGTGCGCGACGGGACGTTGCGCGAGGACCTTTTCTATCGGCTGGCTGTGGTGCAGCTTCGTTTGCCCGCCTTGCGGGAGCGAGCCGAAGACATAGAGATCCTGGCCAATCATTTCCTCGAGAAATACACACGGCAGTTCAAACGGTCCATCGCGGGGTTTTCACGCGAAGCCATGGAGCACATGCTTCTGCACGAGTGGCCCGGAAACATTCGCGAGTTGGAAAACGTGATACAGGCGGCCGTGGCACTGTGCGAGGGGCCGGTGGTCGAAACTAGGCACATGCCATCCCTGTCGGCCGATATCCCGCTGCTCGCGTCCTTTCGCGAGGCAAAGGCGGACGCCGTCCGGCGGTTCGAGCGAGAGTACCTGGTCCGCCTGCTGTGTGCCAGCGGCGGCAACATTAGCCAGGCCGCACGAACCGCGAAAAAACACCGGCGCGCGTTCTGGGAGCTGATTCGCAAGCATGCGATCCAGCCGGGCGAATACACCGGCGCGGTGCAGGACCAGCCCAAACCTCCGCAGCGCGAGCAACTGCGCACGCAGCGCTACTTCGCCTCGTGAGGCTCCTCAAGCTCACGGACTACATACTCCGCGAGTAGCCCTGCACTGCCGGCAATCGTTTGGTCCCAGTAGTTTACGATTCGGCCGGCGATCCGATCAATCGCGCCGATCGTCCGCGGAGCGATATTCGTTGACGGCAGAACGCCGGAGTGCTTTAAGGACCGCGATACGGACGGATCGTAGGGGACGAATCCGATGTGGTCGCAGCCGAGCGAGAGGACATCCCGCAAGGTGTCATCGATTCGCGCGAAGAACTGCGTGTCCTCGGCGCCATCGGCCATGTTGTAGATCAACCGTGGACGGTAACGGTTACCGATCGCGTCGATGGCGGATGCGGCTTTGGGATGAGCCGCCGCGAGACCATCGCGGAACGTCCGCACGGTCATCGTGGGGCCGCTGACGGGCTGATGGCGTAGCTCGTTCAACGGTTCAATCAGAGTCGAGTCTTTACGCAACTCCTGATCGATGGCCCGCAGCACGAGATTCTTCAGGAATACGAGCATGCTGATGATGGCGGGCTGTTCGGGCCGCGTAACCAGAATGCCGCGGTCGCTGATGCGGAAGAAGTCGAGCGTGTTATAGGTGCTTCCCGCGCCCAGATCCAGGAGCAGATACGCCGTTTCGAGCTTCTTCAACTCGCCTAGCAGCCGTTGCTTCTGGTTATGAGTGATGTTGGCGGTGAATGGAGTCCAGCCGTCACCGGGAAGGAGGTCGAGGTTCGGGATGCCGGTGGGGACCAGCACTTCCGCCAGACTGTGCCCGGGCGGACCACCTAGGAACTCCGCGATTCCAGGAAAGCGGTTTTCAAGGCCGAGGAAGCTATAGAGGTTGGAGTTGCCGAAATCGAGGTCGGCCACGATTGTGGGATGCCCCCGCCGGGCGAGCGCGATCGCGAGGGCGGCGGTTATGAAGGTCTTGCCCACGCCGCCTTTGCCGGCGGCGATGGGAATGATGGTGGTGGATTCCTTCATCAACGTTATAACCTAATGGAACCACTTGGCTTCAACACCTTGCGCCCAGGTTTTCGGCCTTTTGCGGTACTGGATCATTCTATTCTTGTAGCCAGTCACAACGCCGCCCTGGGCCTTGGCCGAACCGAGCGAGTGCGGATAGAAACGGAACTTCAGGTTGACGGCGCCACCGGTCCTCGCCAGTGTATCCGGGGGCTGATGGTCCGGAATCCAGTTTGGTCTGCCTTTGTTATCAGGCCAAGTCGCCGACTTGCCGGCCCATGTCCCTGGATCAACGCTAGTAGTGCCAGGATGCTTGATTGAGGTGTCGCTGTGATCGCCGGTCGCATAGCCGATCCTGTCTACCGGTTCACGCTCTCTGGCGGTGAAGCCGTGACCCGCGCGACCGGGAGCCGACTTGCCATGGCCTTTCAGCAGTTCCTTGCGGCCTGACGCCGCAACCGCTTTGTCGTGTGCGGCTTTTATGGGATTCCTGGACTTTGCTTTGGATTTCTTCTTGCGTGCGTTCGGGCCAATGTAGACTTCGAAGTCCACCTCATCGTGTTCCTGCTCGAGATCCGCCGGAGGAAATGAGATGCGCAACTTGACCGGCGGCGTGAGCTGCTTCCCGTATTCGGCCTCAAGGGACTTAGCCCTGTTCTGTTTGAATTCCTTGAGCTCCGAATAGGGCATCTCCTGCGAAGGCGAGGCCTCCATTTCCTTGACAACCGCCGCTTCGATTTGCCCGTGCTTGTCCTTCTCCTCTTTGGGCATTGCCTCGGCGTGCTTACCGGGAGAGAGCTTGGCGAGCAGTTTGCGTCCAAATTCCTTCGCCTTCATGATGATGCTGTCGATGAATGCATCCACCCTCTGGCGCAGGGCCTTGAAGAGCGCTTGCACCTTGTCGGCGAGGCCCCCAATGTTGAGCAGGCTCGCAAGGAACCCGATGACGATCGGCAACACCTTGGCCAGGGCATCCTCCACCAGCTTGGCTGCGCCGCCGATGTTGCCCTTGACTACTTCGGCGATGCCATCGATGATGGCTTCGATCAGCTCCATGATCTGCTTGGCCTTCTCGATAAAGAAGGTCACGATGTCGTAGATCGCGATTGCCGCCTTGATGAACGCCGCCACTGGATTGAGCAGTCCGAGTATCCATTTGATTCCGGCCTTGATGACCTCCACGATCAGCATCTCCTCAATCTTTGCGATCACCATGGCCTTCAGGTCCGCGAACTTCTCTTTGGCGAACTCCCAAAGACCCGCCGGTCCTTCCTTGATCAGGATCTGGAAGATGTGGAAGCCTGTCTCCAGCGCCTTTACCACCGGCTCGCCGAGCAGCTTGACTGCCTTGGCGCGAACGTAGTCCCAGGTGAGGCCGAGAACCTGAAGGATCAGGCTGAAGATCCCCTTGACGCTGAAGACGTCGTCGGGTAGTTGGATCTTCAGCCCGCCCAGAGATCCGGTCAGCCAGATGACGAACGCATTTTTGAAGTGTGTCCCCAGCCTGCTGATGAAGTTCTCGAGTCCCAGCTTGATTGCGGCGATCAGATTCTTCAGGAAGCCGATCGGGTCGGCGATGATGTCGCTGACCACCTGGGCGATTTTGGCGAGCACCCGAAGGAAGAGGTTCTTCAGCTCGATGATGGCCTGGATCACTCCTTTGACGGCGTCGATGGCCTTGTCGACGAGCCCCTTGTTGGCCTCCTTCATTTCTTCGATGCGGGCGTCGATGGCTTTGAGGCTCTCCTGGTACTTATTAGCGAGTGAGTCGACCAGCTCGCCAGCCTTGCTGTTGACGCTCTCCTCGAGCGAGTCGAACATCGAGTTGGCGTTCTCCGCGGCTTCGGCGCCAACCTTTTTGAGATTGTCGGGCAGTCCCGCGAGATAATCGCTGATCTCCTTGCGGCCTTTGGCCACCTCGGCCTTGGCAGCAGTGAGATCGGCAGCGATGATGGCGACCACTGTATCGAGAACGGCGTCCATCTTCTTTATGAACAGGTCGCGGCCATCCGCGTAGAAACTGTTGACGTCGGAGGGCATGCCCAAGAGCTTGTCCTTGGCCCATCGCGCCCAGCCGAACCACCCGCCGTAGCGGTCATCCTTATACGCGGTCATCTTGGCGTCGACGTAGTCTTCGAAGGCCTGCTTGGCGGCTTGCGAGCCTTGATCGAACGTCTTGTCGACCTTGCCATCGAGCTCTGCCAGGATTCGGTCGACCTCGGTTTTGGTCTTGGTGTAGATGCCGGCGATGTGCTGGCCGACCGCGCGCCGCGCGGTTTCGTCCTTCTCCCTGGTGACGTCCTGGGCGGTGCGCACCTTGCCAAACGCCTGCCCGCGGCCGGTATGCATGGCGGCGGTTTTGGATGCGGCGGAGGATACGGCGATGGCTTCGGCCTTGGCGATCTGCTGGTGTTCCGAGGCGCGACAGGCCGGCACGCTGCCGGCGGCGTCTGCTTCGGCCGATTTCTTGGAGGCCAGAGCCTCCTGGAACTTCGGCTCGTTGGATTTGGCAAGCTGCGCCTCGGTAATATTCGCACCCGCCATCTGGCCGCCGATCTGCTGGGTATTCTCCTGGATGGGCTTTTCGACTTCTTCGGCGGTTTTTGCCTTCGGCGCCGCGCCACCCGCACCGACGCCTGAGGGTGCAGCGCCCGTGGCCGGACCGGGAATCGCGACGACGGGTTTCTCCGGAATCTTCTCGGGATTGGGAGGCTCGTTGCTCTTGTCCTTGATGGGCTGCGCAGTGCCTGCTTTTTCCTGCGCCACCTGGCTTCCCACATCTTCCTTGACGCCGGCCAGCTTGTTGTTCTTCTTGAAGTCGTCGGCTTCGGAGAGCGTCTTAGGAGCCAACTCGGCGATGCGTTTCATCAGTTGGGATTTCAGCGCAGCCGCGTCGAAGGCGCCAGGCGGGGTCTTTTCGATGGCGCCGGCCTGTGCGTCCTGCGCGCGGCCGGTGCGTTCCTCTTTCGGCATGTGCGCGGCAGCCTGCGCTTCGCCCGCCTTCTTTTCGCCAGGTTCATGTTTTTTCTGCGTTCCGGCAACGCCTACGACCCGCTTCACCACTGCCTGGAAAGCGGGATCTTCTTGTGGCGACTTGGGCGCTTTCTTGGCGGCGCCAGGCGCGCCGGCAGCTTCCGGTGGAGGTGCAGCGACCGGTTCGGCATGGCGGAGGCGATGCCCTTTCGCCGCAGGCTTTTTCTTGGCGGCTTCGTGTCCGGCCTTCGTGGCTATGGCCTTTTTCTCCTCAGCCTTGTGTTTGGATTCCTGCTCGCGGCTCTTGTCGATCTCCTGGTTGCCCGCCGCCGCCGCCGCGGAGGCGACCTTATCCGCGCGAGCCGCGGCTGCGAGCGCCGCCGCACGCTGCTCGGGGGTCGGCTTGTCGTCAGGCTCGTCGCCGGACTCTCGCCGATATACCGTGCTGCGATGCAGCGGTTCCGCTCGGCCCTGCTGTACCACGTGAGTCAGCTCGTGCGCCAGCAGCGTTTTTCCAGACGAGGTTTCGGGGCTGTAGTTGCCTGCCGCAAAATAGATGTGGCTGCCGCTGGTGAAGGCTTTCGCATGGATATCGCGATTGAGCTTGTCGGCTTCGGGCCCGGTGTGGACGCGGACTCCGCTGAAATCGGAACCCAACCTGGGCTCAAAGAAGGCTCGGGTTTGCGGAGCGACTGGCTGGCCGCCGGCTTTCGACGCGCCGAGGCGGTCCGCGAATCCATCCGGCGGATGGAGCGCGCCTTCGGCCGCCTTCGGCATCGCGTGCGCATGACCCTCGGCTTCGGCGCGCTGCACCGTTTCGCAGCATTGCGCGTGTTCGCGCAAGGAGCTGCGCGAAGGCTCGAAGTGTTTGGATGGCTCGGGGTACTCGCGGAGCGGGCTGCGCGACGCCTCGGAGACAACGCTCGATTGGGGGTGCTCGCGAAGAGGGCTGCGCGAGGATCGTTGCACGGCGCCTTCGGCGGCCATGCGCTGCGGCTCGTGCGTCATCCGGCTGATCACGGGCCGCTCGGGCGCCCCGGCGCGCATCACTTTATCGGCGGCGCGGTCAGCTTCCTGCTCGAGCTTATCGCCCGGCTGGCTGACGTGCAGTTTCGCCTGCACCGCCGTGGACCGCAGGAGGCGCTGCACGGCTTCGTTGCCTGCGGTTCTCTGGATCGCTAAGAGAGGATGCGCGGGCGCGGCTTCGACGGCCGCCCTGCGGGCGGTTGGCTCCCGCCCGCGGCTGGCGGCCTTCCGCTGCGCGACTGCGCTTGAGTGCTCCATGTCTTCATGCTTGGGGAGACTTCTTTTCGAGTTTGGCGATGCGAGTCTGCAAGCTGTCCAGGACCGGCGCCTGCTGTTCAATTGCCGTTATCTTAGTTTCCACCGCGGCCACACGCACTCCGATCGCCTGCGCGTCGGTCGCCGCCTTCTGGAGCGCGACCACCTGCGTGTTGAGCGTCTCGATCAGCTTCCGTTGCGCTTCTACTTGCGCAGGCACGGCTTGAATCGCCGTCTGTACCATTTCCAGCGTATCGACACGAGTGACGGTTTTCTGCGCGGTGGTATCTTCGGTCTGTACCTGGGCGCGGAGCGCATCGAACTCCTTGCGTGAAAACTGGGCCCCAGCGGCTGCGGTTCCGAACAGGTCCGGGCAGCCCTCCACGTGATTCGTCTCGATTACAAAGTAGCGCAGCAGCCAGCAGAGCGCCTGGATAGGGTTGCGCGCGATATCCGCGCCGTCGATCAGGGGTGTCTTGTTGGCGTTGCCGAGTTTCAAGATCTCGCCAACGCCGCCGAGCGTGGACGAAATCAGGTATTTCACGAACCGGCCGCTGATCACGTACTCCCGGCATTCATTGATGCAGACGTCCAGAACGGTTCCTTTGGTATCGAGATCGATGCGCCCGAGGATTACACAGCGCGATTGCCCGCACGGACCCATGTCCGGGCAGGCGGGGGATTTCTCGCAGAACTCCTCCAGCACATAGCAGCGGCACAGGGCCTTGTCTTGGAGTCCGGCGCAGTTGGCGCAATCCGATGCCGGCTTCTCATCGGGGGGGCAATCGCCGGCCTGGCAGAGGTTCTTCAGGAGGCCGGAGTCTTGTTTGCACTGCGGGCACTCGCTGACTAACTTGATGCAGTAGCCTTCCTTGTCCGCGGAGTATTCGCAGGAGCGGTTATCGCAGCTCGACCCAGGAAGATAGACCGGAACCGGGTCCGTGCCGGCTTCTTTGTAGCAGATGGCCACATAGTAGCGATTGGGGGTGTTGGACACCGGCGGCGGACAATCCGGCTGCTTGCCCGCGGCGTCGGCCGGCGGCAACAGCTTGGAAATATCCACGCGCTCCGGGGTCTCGACCCAGATCTCGTTACCCTCGTGATCGAGGGCAACTCCGGGGGAGACTTCGAGCCACGAGGCGCCCTTTTTCCACGTGAGGTCCAGGCCGCAGATCACGCCCGAACCGTGCAGGGTGCGGTTGAGAAGCCGGCGCTTGCCGGCGTGGTAGTTCTGCTCCGCCCTGAAATCCTTGTCGTCCAGAAGCTTGCCGTGGAAGTACCGCGGCCGCCGGAAATCGTTGTAGTCGCATACGGTGCTTTTGTCGCTTTTATCGCATGGCTGGTTGCCGTTGGTTGCGCTCATCATGGCATCAAACTCCTTCAAAACTTGTCGAATTTTTGGGCAAGCGGCTTGGATTCGCCGCGCTTGCCGACCGCAAAATAGTCCACAAAATCCCCACCCTGCACGCCGTTGCCGGTGGGTAGCTCGTCGTTCAGAAACTCGCCGTCCAGGGCCTTGCCCGCAGTCGAGTGGATACGGCTTCCCCGAAGCGTAATCTCGACCGTGACGCCGTCGGCCAACTCGGTTTTGGACGATTTCAACTCGTCGCCAATCCAGTCCGGGTCGGCGACAAATTTCGCGTGGAAGCATGCGCCTTGCTGCTCACATTCGATCTTGCTGGCGGGTATCCGCCGGCCGATCACGGAGCCAGTGCCCTCTTCTTCACGGAGGAACGTTACAAGGAACGTGAAGGGCGTCAGCGAGCCGGGGTCCATGGCTGCGTCAAACGTAACCGTCAGGCCGTTTTCGATCATCGAGACAAAATGTTCGAACGTGGTGGAGTGCTTCGGGTACACATCCTTCCGCCAACTGAAATCGACGATATGCGGCAGATCGCCGTGATAACAATCGATGAGGTCGAAAAGAAGCGGATTCCGATAGACCAGCTTGCGGTAGGTGCAGGCGTCGAATTTCAGTTCCGGCCTCCATCGGGCGTCAGAAGGTTGGGATGTATCGCGCCGCGGGCGCGATATTTCGATCGTGCCCAGAATCACGCAGTCTTTGCACGGGCAATCCGGACAGTGCTTGAGCCGTCCGCAGAGATACTCATGCAGGGTCTCGGTGGTGCAGGGCGCGGCCTGCGCGTCATCGGCATTCACCGGTTTTTTGATGTGATCCGGACAGGAGTCCGGCTGGAGTGGGTGCGCGAGGCAGGTGTCGCCCCATTTGACCAGCTTGAGCTGAAAGCTCTCGCGAATTCGGTTATACTCGCTGCGCTGGTCGCAGCCGCAACTGACGGGCGGCAGATCGACGGGCTCGGCCTTGCACTCTTGGTAGCTCAGGCAAAGGACGTACCTCTCGGGCACATAATCCGGTTTGGCGTCCATTTCGCTGTGGATGGCAGCGTAGCCGCCAAAAGGGACATCCTGTGGAGTGCAGACCAGAATCTCGTGCCCGCAGCAGTCCAGGGCCAGGCCGGGACACACCACGAACTTGGCATTGTCCTTGTCCCAGGTGACCTCCAAGCCACACACGACGCCCCAGCCAAGCACGGCGCGATTGATGAGGCGCCGTTTCTCGTTCAGGTAGTTTTGCTCCTGAAGCAAGTCGCGGACGGTCAGTTGCTTGCCGTAGAAGTAGTTATTCCGTTCGAACACGGGAGTGTCGCAGATGCCGCATTTCATGTCTTCATTGGGCTTCATGTTTCTTTCCTCTCAGATCTCATCGCTCTGGCTCCAGCCGCAAATCGCTGCCCACCCAGTCGCCGCGATCCAGTTGCGGCCCGGACAGCTTTTTGCCAAACGCGCCGCCTTCGCCGAGGCGCGTGTATCCGACGCGGTAAGGTTGCGCTCCGCGGACCACGGCATTCACACCCAGCCGCGCTGCGCCGATGAAGGTGCTGTCGGCCGCGTTGCGAATCGTCGCGGAAGTGTGGGCCGGTTTCTGCTCATCTAGAATGCGCGCAAGAGTCGCTGCGCTCTGCCGATAGGCGCCCGCATCCATGTCGAGCAGGATCTCGAAGCGCTGCACGAAGGTCTCAAACGGCTCGGCCGGATTGCCGTCCCGCGCCCGAAGCGGCGTGAACCCGACGATACTGCTGTCCCCCACGTGGAAAGCGCGAACGGGCGACGACGCAATCAGCACTTTGGCGCCCAGGGCGATTTCCGCTCCGAGCACCAGCGGTGCGAGACCCTGCCCGTATTCCGTCAACGAGACGGGCATGCCGGTGTAGATTTCGAGAAACTCCATCAGCCCCGCGGGCGTGCCCTTGCGCTCATACAGCACCGGAGCGCGCTGGATCAGTTTGCGTACACGCTCGGCCGGCAGGCCTTCGTCGATAGCGAGATGCACCCACGATCCCAGCCAGGGCAAGAAGCCGGGCGGCGCCGTCAAAGGATCGAAATAACGGAAAATCGTATCCACTTCCCCTTCCAAACCGCGAAACAGCGTTTCGAATAAAGAGAGGAAGCGTTCCAGGAACGCCGCGCTCACCGGATCGTCGCGGTAGGCCGGCGGCAAATACCGAAGATACGAGAGGCGCGGATAGTAGATGCGCGCTGAGTTCACGGCGGGGCGGTTTCGCCGGTCCGACGTTACCAGCTTCAGCTTGACCCAGAGATACCGTCCCTTGTTGCGCAGGAACAGCATATCGGGGTTTGCGCTGTCCACGGCTCCCGCAAACTCTTCCGCAGGGTTGTTCCAAAGCGGACCTAGCAGGTTCTCGATCTTAGTTACTTTCTCCTGGACGGGATCGGGGGAAGCGAAGATCCGATCTATATCCTTCTTCAGCGCGGCGTCGCTGGATGCCACGAATTGCACCTCGACCGCGGTCTTGGGAGGCAGCGCGGCCTCCAAGGCCAGCCGGTGCCACAGGCCCTCCGGATTGCCGTTATCGAGCGTGCGTGTGTAATAAACGCCAGACTGGCCCACCTCTGCGACGGACAGGCTGAACTTGAGCACGCCTTCATTCGTGGCCAGGTAGACGTTTGCACCGCCGTCGAAGCCGATTCCCGAGATAGTGTCGACGCCGTCCGGCAGTACCGCTTCGGCGAGGAAACTTCCGTCGGGCGCGAACTGGTGCAGATGAGCAGGCGGCGTAGTGGCCACGAAAATCACGCCGCGCGGATCGATATCCATGGCAGCGGGCTTCACTCCCTGAAGCCGCGGATCGGGTTGCGTGCCGAGAATCTCTTCCTTCTTGTCGTGTGGTGAGTACCGGATGAATCGGCCTAGCGCCGCGTCCAGAATGTAAATTTGCCCGTTTGGGGCGATGGCCAGCGCCACCGGCTTTTTCCACTGATCCAGTGAGAAGCAGTCCCGCCCTTCGCCCGGAGGCAACGGATACCGGCAGATGCGCCAGTCTCCGGGCCCGTCGAGCACATAGAAGGCGGATTTCCCATCGAAATCGATATCCACCGGGGACGCCACGCCGGGAATCTCGAATAGCGGCTGGAAATTCTCGCGTGAGAATGCGAGCACGCGCTCACTGGCCCGATCAAGAATGAAGAGGTACTCCCAAGTGAGCCAAAGCTTGCGTGGATCGAACGGTCCGCAAGGGTTGAGCCAAAGGACGCGCTCCGTCCGATTAGAGAGCGGATCATGGCGCATCAAGGCCCAGCGCCCCTCGCCCTTCTCAGACGAATCACGTTCCGTCCAATATGTCTGGCCGCACTCATCGGTGACGATATCACCCAGGTTGGCGGACGTGACGCCGGGCGAATACAGACTGTCGAAGGCCGCGGTGGCAAACAAGGAAATCCCATTCGGGCCGAGGTCAAGACCCTGGGCCAACCCGCTGCGCCACTGAGCCTCGGTTGCAATCACCTGGACTTGAAACTCGCGTTCAAGCACAGCCGCACCCTCCTGTCCGCGCCGTGGGCGCGCTCACCGGCGGCGCACCCGGCTGGTTCTTCTGTTCGAAGGGAACTGGATTGAGAGCGATCGTTGCAGGATACGGCAGACCCTCCGGCGGGAGCGTCACCTGATCGCTCTCGCCGTTCAGCAAAAGCCCGGCGGCATAATCGACGCCGTCGATTCGGGCCAGTAACTGGTAGATTTCCGACGGAAAGACTGCTCGGCCGAAAGGCCAGCCACGCCCCGATACGAGACCGCCCTGGATCGGATCGAGAAACCGGCGCAGAGCATCCCGCGCGCGCGCCTCGGTCCCGGCCGGCGATGCGCCCTTCTTCACGTACAACTGACCCCTCACGGAAACCGGCACGAAATTCGGGCCAATCACAAAAAGCCGCGTGGTGACAGCACGCCGGGGCTCGATAAAATCTTTCACCGTGGCCAGAAAGCCGGGGCTGGGAACCGGCGGCCGGCTGGTGCTGTTGGAGAACGGCAGAACCACCAGTGTCGCGTCGCCGGGAACCCGAATCGTGCGCAGCACCGGGTTGAAATTTGGTAGCACCTTCGCTTGCGCGACACGCAACCCGGGCGTCTCGCGAGCGAGTAATTCGAAGTCCGCCGCGGTCAGCGCGCGCGCGGGTGCGCGAAACTCTTTGCGCGAGCGGAACTGCGCTTTGGCCAGCGGCTCCTGGCCTGCTCCGCCCGCCGCGGGAAGAGGCGCAACGCCGCGTAGCGTGACGCCGTCGCCAGCGATTAGCCAGTTTTGCCCGGACGGAAGATTTCCCGCCCGGCCTTGGGATGTGCGGTAGAAGCGCGCGCGCACCGATTCGTCCGCCGTTGGAACCCGGCCGTTCAGGCCGTTGCCGAACCGAATCTCTCCGGTCTGCGGATCCAGCACGAAATGCCGGTCGTCAGGTCCCGATTTGAGAAAATCGTCAACGCGCTTCCACGCCGCCCAGGCGTTCGGCTCGTCCTCTACGTTCTGGACATCCGTGCCGGTTTGGACCTCCACGCGGTCGCTGACAATCAGATCGGGAAAGACAAACCGGAGCAGGCCGCGATTAAGCCGCCGCAGTTTCGCTCGCTCGTCGCAATTCCCGCATCCGGGCGGCGCGGGCGGCGGCGCGAATCCGGGAAATTGCGCCGGCTGGAAAAGCTCCGCGTCGTCCAGAAGCTGATCGAACGCCTGGGCCATCGCATAAATGTCCATTTGCGACGGCTTTCCGAATCTCGGGTCCGCGCGATTGAAAAGCTTGGGATTGGCAACGATGGCCTTGGCGGCGGCGTCAAGCCGGGTAACGACGTATTGAATCATCTGGCGCAGCACCGGATCGTTGATTCTGTCCGGCTGCGCGAGGCGCATGATCATCGCCTGCCAATCCAGGACCTCACCGGCCTCGAATCGTCCCGCGCCGACCGTGTTGTCCAGGAAGAGCTGCGACTCACGCAGGCGGACCAACTGATCGGGGGCGCCCAGCCCCCTGCCCAGGTCCTCGTCACCGATCGTTTTCACTTGGCGCACGCGAATCACGTTGAGGCGAATGCGGGCGATGCGAGGGGCGATTTCGAAACTGCCGGACGCCAGCGTTGCGCGGAGCCAGTACAAGCCCTTCAGCTTTTGTGCGGCGCCCGGCTGCGGCGCCACCACTTCCCCGCTCTGCGAAAAGGCGAGAGTCCCGTCTTCGCTGACCGCGAGCGGCTCCCACTGGCCGGAGGCTGCCAGAAACTCCCAGCGGATCGTAACAGACGGGACGAAGCCCGGCGCACCCGGCGGAACAGCGGCGCGCGGCGGAAGGTCGTCTTCAAACAACGTGAAGGTGATGCGCACCTCGTTCTCGAACCAGCGCGCGAAGCCGAGCCGCAGCGAATCGCCCGGCCGTGGTGACGCGCCGAAGGCCTCGAAATAAGCGGCGTCGGACTCCTCGGCTTGAGTCTGAACGATGTCGTTTCCCCCGGAATTCGTGACCACTTTTTTCAGCCGCGCGCCGGTCAAAAAGACGTCGTGCAGCGTGGCAAACGGGATGTCTTCTTTACCCACCGCAGTCACCACGCTGTTCGCCGGCAGCAGCATCGGCTGCGCATCCTGGATCTCGATTTCGACTAGGGCGGGTTGCAGAGCGGCGCGTTCGACTCCCGCCAGCGCCAGCATCCGATCGAAACTTGGCAGCGAGGTGCGGTTGAGGCGATACTGTTGGATCTCTGCCAGCCAGGCGAACAGTTCCAGGAACGTAATACCCGGATCGTGGGCGTTGAAGTCGGTCCATTCCGGCGAACTGGGCGGGATCAGCCCGCGCGCCTCTTCGGTGAGCTGTGCCCAGAGCTTGTCGTCAAGGATGGGAGTGGGTAGCGACATCGATCAAATTCTCCCGCCGGCATCCATGCGGATGGTGTGCTCGCCTCCGGCGAGCAGTTGATTCGGGCCGACCGTCACCCGATCGGTGCTGGTCTGGCCGCCGAAGCTGAGCGTAATCGGTCCGATATGGTCGACTGTGTTAATGTCCTCGAGCGCGGCGTAGAGGTCGGATGCGGCCAACTCGCGTCCGAAATCCCATCCTTCCCCATCCGGGCCGCCCGTGAGAGGATGCAGAAACGCTGCCAGTTTCTGGCGCACGGCAGTCTCAGCCTCACCGATCTTATCCAGTGATTTGGCGAACGCTGTGGCCTCCACGCTTACGACTACGTAGTCGGGTGGCCCGACAAAGATTCTATCGAGGTCCTTGACGGTCACTACCACCCGATCCAGGAGATAGCCCTCAACCGTGCGCCGCAGCTCTAGCGTCGGAGCCGGCTGCGGATCGGTGGAATCGGGAACAATGTAGACGCTGACCCATCCGGTCTCGCTCTGCCCGCTGGAGTTCCGGTCAGGAACGCAGCGGGCCTTTCGCACCTGGCGCGAGGCCTCCATAGCGAGCGTCTCAAAGTCGCCGGGAGTAACAGCACGGCCGCGGTTGCTGATCTGCGCCGGGCCGAAGACCAACATCTGTTGCGGTGTGGCCTTCTCGCTTCCGCCCCCAAAGCCATCGGGGTTACTCACGGATTGAATTCCCGCGACAGCCGTCACCAGCGTGTCGATCTGCTTCGCCGCAACGTTGCCCTGAAGTCCGCCACCCGCACGATAGGAGAAGGCAACGATATTATCGCCGCCGATCGGCGGCACACGCCCGTTCACTCCGTCGCCGAACTGGATCTCCCCATCGGCGCGGTCCAGGCGGTAAACGCGGTCGCCAGGTTGTGAGTCGTAGAATTCGAGGACCTCGGTCCACCGCACCCAGGTCTCGAGCGGTTTGCCCTGATTATCCAAGACGACAAAGACAGCATCCTCTCCCGCGCTGGCGGTCAACTTGGCGCGCTCGTCATCGGTCAGGGCCTCTCGGACGCGAACTGCTTCGCCCGGTTGATCTGCTTCGGCGGGCAAAACCGGGACCTGGCTGAAATGGAACGTCGCGTTGGGCTCATCGGTCCCGGAGCCCAGGATTTCGTTCTGGATGGTGCGCGCCTGAATCGCCCAGCACGTGTTGGGAAACACGCCGGAAAAAACGGGTGTCTCGTTCCAGGCGCCGGACGCAAGTCGCGCGCGGATCCAACTCAGCGCCCGCCCGAACTGGGTGCGCTCCTGCCAATCGGGAGGCAAGCTGACGGTGACGCGGTCGGGTCGCGTGAAGGCATGTGTCGAATCCTCCGAGGGAACCGGTTTCCAGTCGTTGGCGGCAGCGTACTCCCATGCCAGCATGGGCGCGTTGCTCTCGTCCACCGCCAGTTCCCTAGCCGCGAAATAGAGCCGCGCCGGCCCACCCTCGAAAGGCTGATCGAATCCGACGAAGAGCGTCTGCTGCGCCACGGGCAGCGGAAGGAACGGTTGGAAAAACTTGCCGGGCACGTCATTCGCCGCAGTCTGGTCCAGCCAGTCCAGGTTGTTGAGAGTCAGGCAGGCTTGCGGAAGCTGGTCCTGCGTCATGCTGTACGAAATCGTCAGGCTCTGGATGAACGGTGGGCGGATCGAACTTTTGTTGACCGTCGCAGTTGAGGGCTTTGTCGGATCGAAGTTAAACGTGAACGATTCGCGGCCGTAATCGCCGCCCACGATGCGCGCGCGAATCCAATAGTTCTTCTGACCCGCAACCTCGGTTTGCGCAACGTCCTCGGGGAGTGTGAACGTGATTTTATCGGAGACGAGCAGATTGCTGGTCTTGTCCTTCAGGTCCGGAAAGTTCACCCAGCCGCGGCCGTTCCAATATTCCCACGAAAGCTGCGGCCGGAGATCGCTCTGATCGACATCGCTATACGTGAACCAGGCTTGCGGGAACGGCGCCGCGGCGATCGTGTAGCCGGTTCCGCCGGGGGCCGGTGAGGCGAGAATCGCGGCGCGATCCGCCCCTACGTAGCGCATAATCTTCAGCGGCTGCGACGTACCGCCGGCATCTGTGACCTGGAGGTATTGGCCTTGGTAGGCGTCGTCTGAAGAACTGGCGCCGCTGGCCAGAAGCACAGTCTGCGCTGCGAGGTCTTGTGCCTTCTGGGACGCGCCCTGCGCCTTCAGGAGCTTATACTGATCGCCGGCCTGGGGACGCGGGTTGAAATCATCTTTCACTGTCACCGTGTCGTTGCTCTTGCCGGTAATCTCGCGCAGCTGCGGATTTACTCCGTCCACCAGAACGTATTCGTTCTGGCCAGTGGCGGCAGCCGTGCCGGCCTTGAGGGTAACTTTGTTGTCGGCCGGCGCGCCCTGAAGGGTGCCGGATTCGACCTTCTTGAAGAGCTGGTAATCCGTATCCTTGGCGATCGGACTCGATAGCTGACCGTCGAGCTTCGCAAAAGTGGTGTTTGTAGAGCCGTCGACGATCTGTAAAATCGCACCTTGATCCGGGCCGTCGAGCAGCAGCACAAACATGTCGCCGCCTGAAGCGTCAATGGCCGACTCCAGAGGAATCAGCTCCAGGGGGCCGGCGCGCAAGGCTCCCGTCGTCATTCCGCCCGGCGCAGAGCGAAACTCCAGCATCGTGTTCTTGTCGCTCCCCGAGAACACCGAGAAGAACTCCCGCACCACCGTCGACGAGCCTGAGTAGGAGAGCAGGAACGGATCGCCTGCCAGGTTCGCGCCAGGCGGGCCGTTGTGCGTCAGCCAAGTAGAGGGCGGTGATGCGCCCGGGTTGGATGCGGCTTCGCACAGCATGCTGCCGCTTCCGCGCACAAATACACGAACGGTGCTCAGGTTCTCCGGGTTGGTGGCGAAGGCTACGGGGCTCGATAACAGCTTGACGGCGTCGGGTGCGCCCCAGATCTCCGACTTCGTCTGGTCGAACACCACCAGTTGGCTGCTCTTATTGAGCAGGAACACGCGGATGCTGACCGGAGCCGTTCCGTAGAGCTGCACCCAGGGGCGACAGCCTGGCGCCGCGAGAAAGCCATCCGGCGTCGATCCGCCCGTTCCCAAGGGCGTGATGTTCTTCCAGCCCTGTCCGTCCCAACTCCACGTTTGCCCCGAGGCATCCGGGTTGCCGGGGACCACGTCGAAGACCACGACGCGCAGAGTGCCGTCTTGCGCCACGGATGCAAACGGCGTGGACGCAGCCGCAAAACTCTGCGGGGCGAGCGCGTTCCAGCTCGCCGCCGAACCCGGGTCTGCGGGAGCGACGCTTCGCGAAAACACTTTGCCGCCCATAACCACGAAGACCTTCCACCCTCCGTTAATGAACACAGCCGCAGGATCGAATTGGAGTTTGCTCCCGGAAGGGCCTTGAAGATTGATCCACTGCGACCCCTGCGACAGGTTGGGATCGCCGCTCGGGATCCAACGCTGCCATACGTTGCCGTCGTCCGCCTTGACGAATACCCCGACGCGGCCGCCGGCTCCGTCTACCACCGCCGCCGGAATCGATCCCGCAGTCACGCGGGTACCCGTTGGCTGGGGGTGGATCACCGGCGGAGCCTGGCCCGTGGCCGCGAGTTCGATAACGAACTCGTCCAGTACCCCACCGGCCCCATGCGCAAACACGCGTACTTTGCCCGCGCTGAACACCGCGGACGGCGCGCCCAACAGTTCGCTGACATCCAGCGTCACGTCGAGCTCCACGGAAGCGCGGGGTTTCGCGAAAGCCTCGGAGCTGGCCAGGTAGAACCGATCGAACGTGCGTGGCTCGAAGCCAAACGGTGGGTAGGGCTGATTCAGGGACAGCGGCGTATCGTTATTGAACGCCTGGTCGGGCTCGATCCCGCTGCCGGTGCTGGAGACGCGTAACTGGATGGAATCGACGCGCGGAACCGCGGGCGGCGGCATCGTGGGCAGAGGACCATCCAGGCGCGCCCGAATCCAGCGGCTATTCACTCGGTTGATGGGTTTTTGCTTGATCTCCCCTTCCGGTTTCAGCAGTTGGATTGTTCCCGTATCGGTGAAACCGGCGCTTCCATCGGCCTCCACCTCGAATGGCTGCCATCCATCCGGCGCCGAGGGGGCGGTTGCGATCGAGCCCCAGTATTCCCATTTCACGGGCATCGGCGAGCCGCCCGCCGCCGTTCCGGGCGCCAGCGTCAGCCGCAGCGCGAAACTCGCTTCGCTCTTGACGCTGAAGTAGTCGCTGTGCGCGACATACAGAACGTGTTCCTGGACGTTCTTGCCCTCGAGCAGCGAGAATCGCGTGACCTTCTCGACGCTGGTTCCCTCGGCGTAGTCTCGCGGGAGCGGGTCAGTGAGCGTGACCACGGAACCTTTGACATCGCTCACCACCAGGTAGTCCGAGACTATCGTCGTGTCATCCGAACCGTCCGCGCAGGCGGCGATGCCCGCTCTCGTCACCGGCTGCCGTACGCGCAGAATGTCGCCGGGCTTGAGCTGATCGGCGAAATCGAGCTGGAACGTGCTCGATCCGGCTTCTGAAAAAGCCTGCACGGTGTGCGGCGGCAGTTCACCTGCCACGGCGTCCAAAGCCAGGAACCCGGGCGGAGGCAGGTAGATGTTGTCTGTTAAAGGATCGGCCGCAACCAAAGCCGTCAGGTTGGCCGCGACGACGCGCAGGTCCTCATCCGTTTCGAAAGGAATGGGTCCGGAAGGGGCGCTGGCCGAGGCTTCGGTCCCCGCGACCACGTCAACGGTTCCGGTCAGTCCATTGGCCGGCAAGAAGCGTAACGGGCCGCGCGCGGGCGTAGCCGGCAACAGCCGGATCCCGAGCATATCGAGAAACGCGAAGAAGTTCCGGTCGGGAGCACGGTTCAGCCGGTCAATGACGCCCTCGCTCAAAAACGCGAAGCCGCGCGCTAGCGCAACTCCAGGATCGTCGTCGTCCTTGGCTGCCCATTCCGGAGTATAGTGCGGCGCCATGCCCCGCAAGAGCTTGACCAGCGCATCCGCGGAGCGCGTGTCGATGGCCGGAGGCAGGACGCGCAAGCTCACGACTTCGTCCCCTCCTTGAGAAAGAACGGATACACCAGGTTGAATTCGTTGTTGGTTTCGCGCACGCGGTAGTTGAGCGTGACCACGAGCTGGCCGTCATCGGCATTGCGGGCGGAGACGTCCAGCGACACGATCTCAATGCGCGGCTCGAACTTGGTCAGAGCCTCGCGCACGCGGCTCTCCACCAGCCCGATGGTGACGCGGCTGATGGAGGCGAACACCAGGTCGTGAATGCCGCAGCCAAAATCGGGACGCATCACGCGCTCTCCGGGCGCCGTGGCGAGGATGATGCGGATCGACTCTTTGATGTCCTGTTCGTACTCACTCATGGCGATGCGGCCGTTCATAGGATTTACTCCTACCGGAAATTTCCAACCGCGTCCGAGAAAGGCCTTGAACATCGCGTTATCCGATCAACACCGTTGGGGCGCCCACCGCAATCGCGTTTGGTGCGCTGGCTTCCACAACCTGATCGCCCTGCCGCGCAGCCGGCAGGCCGCCAATCATCACCGTCACACTGCCCACCGCCACCACGCCTCCTACATGCGGCTTGGGCCCGTCGGAGAGCGGACACGCGTGAAAATCGCTCGTGGCTCGCCACGCCGGCATGCCGCCAATCAGCACCGTAGGACAACCCGGCCCGGGGCTGAGTGGGGTTCCGTGGCTTGTCTGATCGCCGACGCGCGCGGCTGGCTGTCCCATTCCGTCCTCCTTAGTTGATCTGCACCATTGCGCCCTGAATGGTCAGGGTCGCCCCGGCCTTGATGGTCATCGATGCACCCGCCTCGATGCTGATGGTCTGCGATTTGATGCTCAGACTCGTGGCGCTCTGAATGGTGATGCTGTTCTGCGTCGTGTCGATCACGATCGTGTTCGAGCCCGAGCTGTCCTTGATGTTGATCTGGGTCGACCCGCCGGTGTCGTCCATCTTCACGGAGTGGCCGCCTTGAGTCTTGATTTCGACGCTCTCCTTGCCGGATTCATCCAGCATCCGGATCTCGTGCCCACTGCGCGTGCGGATCAGCTTGGTATTGTTCTTGCCGTCGGAATTGGAGGCCGGCGGCGTGTCCTGCCCATTCCACAAAACTCCCAGTACGAAGGGATGCTCGATATCGCCCTTATCGAACGCCAGCAGAACTTCGTCTCCAACTTCCGGCAGAAAGTAAGTGCCGCGGTTCTTTCCGGCGTAGGGCAACGCCGGCCGCGCCCAGTAACTGTTCTGGTTGTCTTCCCGCCACGGATACTTCACCCGGATGCGCGCCATGCCGTCGGGGTCCTGGTTGTCGGTGACCAGCCCGATAGCAACGCCTTCCACTCGCCCGTTCTCCCGGTTCTCCTCCAGTTTCATGAGATCGAGCACGCTCATATGGTCGTGTCCTTCACTTTGAATGTGGTCCGGTATCCCGAAGTGCTGACTGTGTGCGTGGCTTGCTCCACATAGTAAACTTTGCTGAACAATTTGCCCATCCCCAATAAGTTCACGTTGGTATCCGGCAGTATCTCCGGCAGGCCGATCGATTCGCCGCTGCCTTTGACGAACATTTCCGCCCGCCGCGTCAACAGCCCCTTGGCCCTGCGGTCTACTTCTTGCTGGGTGAATGCTGGCATGCGCACCTTCAGCTCGCCGGAATCCTTGCAGATCTTTTTGACAAACTCGGCGCCACTGCGGCGGCCCGGATCTCTTCCCGGTTCGTCGCCGGCCTGGGCGACGCCGATCAGCTCCTTCTTCGAGTTCACATCCCACCCGCGCACTTCCACCTTGCTGATCTGTTCGGAAATGTTGATCTCGGGCGTGAAACTGAGCAGCCCCTTGCCCCACTCGAGCGTGACGGTCTGCGATTCGTCATTGGTGGGAGCGTGGAAATGCAGGTCCTGCTTGAAGGTATAGAACTCGAAGCCGTTGCGTTGCGCCAGTTTTTTGATCAGCTCGAAATCGCTCTCCTGACTCTGCTCGATCTTCGGCTGCACCACCTGCGTATCCGCCACCGTCGAGCCCGTGTTCAGGCCGTAGTCCTTGGCGACCAGCGCAACCACCTCACTGTCCTTCTTGTTGTCCCAATTCCGCGATCTCTTGCCCTTGGTCATGGGGTAAGAGAGGTCGTAACCGCTGACGTTGATTTGCGGGAGGCCGCTTGCCGGAAAGCTGGTCTGCACCGACGTGATGATGCCTTGATGCAGCAGCGGAAGGGAACCGCCGTCCACGTACCCCAGGTAGACTTCGACCGCATTGCCGAACGTGAACACATCGTCCAGGTGAGCGAACTCGCGGTTCTGGATGTCAAACGTGCTGTTGACCGTGAAGGAAAACCGGTGCATCCCTTCCAGCGTCGTATCCACTTGCGCCGTAGGGACCTGCAAAAACAGATCCGCGAGCAGATCTTGCCCGTTGACCTTAACGCGGTACGTGGGCGCGTAGAAATTCCCGTGCTGTTGCTCGAGTTGGGTGATGTCCATGCTCATGGCAGCGGCGGAATCTCCAAGGTTGAGCCGGGCGTCAGGATGCGCGGGTTGTCAATCGCGTTTGCATCGGCGATGACCCGCCACTTGTCGGGGTCGCCGTACTCCTGTGAAGAGTAGAACCAGAGGCTGTCGCCGTCGCGCACCACTTGCCGTTTCGTCCGATCGGCCGACTGCCGTCCCATCTCCTGCAATTGCTGTTGAACCGTCTTATATTCCTTGAACGTCACGTTGAGGGTGGCGCGAACCGGTGTGCCGTCGTCCAGGAAGAATGTGAACTTTTGCGAGAGCTTTTCGATGATGCCGGTGAACTGGATCCCTTGAGGCGTGCCCAGCGGGCCGCCCCAGGTGAACTGCACGATCGGCGGCGCGTGTAACTTCGGGTCGATTTCCAATAAGTCGGAAATCTTGCGCGTATAATTCCGGACGTCCTCGCGCTGCGTCACGTTGGGGTGCCGCGACGATTTTGCATACGTGTCAAAATACAGTTCCATCGTGAGCGTATCCGCATTGCCGTTGACGAACTGCGTCACTGGAGTCGGCATGCCTGGCAGCGCGGTGCTTTGATATGTATTGCCCTTCTCGATCGAATACTCAGCGGGATTAAACAGCACTTGGATCTCCTTCCCGGCCAGCACGCCATTGACCGGGGTAATGACGGCAAGTTTGAGATCTTTCTGGGCCATGGATTACAGTCCTCGCCGCTCTTTCTCGATCCGTAGCTCGCGCTCAAATTGGTCGTACACCTGCCGCGTCAGATAGGGGATGTCTACCGTGGCTGGCGCGGCTTCCCGCGAATTGCCGTTGCTGCTCAAAGTCTGCTGGATCTGAGCAAGTGTTTGAGTAATGGCGGCCGTGGGATTCGCCTCATGCCGTACGAACGTCAGCGAAATGGGCGCCGTCTGCCGCGTCTGGAGTGCGGTGGGTTGATAGGGGCGCGATCCGGAGCGGGACGGCGGGTAGTTAGCCGGCTGCAAGCGCACAACCGGTCCGCCGCGTATAGAAGGAGCTGTTGCCCGCCCTCCCGATAATGTCACGAATCCCGGCGTGCTCATTGCACGCATAGCGGGGTAAGCAAGGCGAAATCTTGCGGATTGCTCGACGCGCGAATGCGCCGTGTGCGTCGACGGCGCCCACCGTTCGAGAGTGAAGGTCCGCGCGAGAAGCTCTCTGACGCTTGCGGTTTTGAACGCGCCTACAAGGGGCAGCGCAATGGCCAGGGAACGGGCGGCTGCCCCCTGGCGATCGTTGTTTGGCTGCCGTCTGGCGGGATGGCCGGCCAGACTGTCCGCTCCACGAAACAGCGCGAGCGCGATCTCGCGCGTCTGCCGCACAAGCCCCGCTGTGCGGAATACTCCCACTCCCGTCATCTCGCGCAACTGCGACCGAATCTTGCCCAGACTTTCAAACCACGCGCTCCCGCGCTTGCTTTGAAAAACGACCGGCAGCTCATGGTGGCGCGTGGTTCCCGGCCAGCCTGCCACGGACCCCGTCTCTCCGCTGGAGAGCTTTTTCACGATGCGCGTGATACTGGAACCTGCCGCCCGTCCGTATACAAATCGCGCAAATTGCAAATGCAGATTCAGATCGAAATGCGCCTGGATGGTCTGCGTGGTGTGCTGCGCCGCCAGACCCGCGTGCCTCAGCGCTGTTTCCCAGGGACCGCGTCTCCGGACGAAGTCGAGCGGAGCCCGGCTCTTCGGCTTTTCCGGCGCAACGTCCCAGCGCGCGGCAATCCACAAACCGAAGCCCTTCAGGCCCGCCCCGCGGAAAGTTCGCGCCCGGGCGCCGGCGATCGCGCAGATGCTTCCCTTCTTCATGCCTTGCTCATCCCGTGGTGCGCGAATTCCAGGCTTTCCACCGCCACATTCCCCGACGACGCGTTGAGTTCGCTCACTGCCCACTTCACCGGAAACGCGTCGTTGAAATTCCAGCGCCACTTGTCCTGCCCCTGCTGATCCAGCAGCACGACCGTCAGCCTGCGCCGGTCAACCGACCCTCCGATCACGGTTGCGATCCAATCCGCCAGCGTCGTGGAATCCGTGATCCCGCGCTTGCACGTGAGATTGGCGTACGTAGAGTGCTTGGCAATCTTGTGCACGAAATCGTTCACGCCTCCTTCACGAACATCATCGGTCTCGACTTTCATCTCCAGCCCCGAGACATCGGAGAAGCCTCCGATCTCGACGCCGTTGATCTCTACCACGAAGTTGAAGACCCGGTATGGATCCGGCGGTCTCATAGTGCGCTTTTGAGATAGCCTCCTGACCCGCACTGCATGCCCAGCACGGGCTCTGTTTACTGCCTTATGTCAAAAATATTCGGCGGCTCGTCGTTCAATTTGTGGTTGATCCTCGATATCTCCTCACACCACCGGCGCCGCTCCCGATGCTCGACATCCATCAACTCCGCGTAACTCCAGTGGAAGTGGTACGCCACGAAGGCCATCTCCTCGTATAACTGGGCGAGGGGATAGCCCGTCAGGCTTCCCCCAGTGCTACCGCAGCCTCGAATTCGTGCTCGCAGTTGGGGCACACAACGGTCGGTGTCTTTCCATCCATGTTCAGCTTCTGGTAGAGCGACTGCAGGTAGCTGACGTCCGACGCGTACAGGTTTTCGACGATCCGCGTGTTGACATCCGGCAGGTCGCCCAACCGGGTAACCACGCGTGAAAGCACGATCACGGTCAAATAACCCGGGTTGCCTTGCACGCGCGGATCTTTGAGCGGAAGGATTTCGTCGGCCGCGGTGGCCAGGCGCATCACTCCGTCGCGGTGCAGCGTGCCGTCCGGATCCATATACCCGCGCGGCAGCTTGAATTCAACTTCGGTCTGGAAGGGCATAAAGCGGTCTCCTGTTCCCCCGATCACGCCACGCGCTTGACGCCTTCGTGCACGATCTCCATCGTCTCAATCGACACGTCGTTGCCCTTGGCGTTGAGATCGGCGGCGTGGTATTTGCTCGGCCACGCTTCGGAGATCTCCCAGCGCGCCTTATCCGCGCCCGACTCGTCCACGATGACGATCGCGACGTTCTTGCGTTGGATGGTTCCCTCGATGATCTGCTGGTGCCAATCGTGGAGATCCTTAGAATCGGTGATGCCCCACTTCAAAGTGATCGGCCCGTACTTGGTCAGGCCGGTCAGCTTGCGTACGTGAGTGGCATCAGTCCCCTCGCGGTAGTCGATGGGATCCACGGTGGAATCGAAGCCCGTAACCTCGCTGAATCCGGCTTGCGTGATCCCTTGGATCTCGACCCGAAAACGAAAATTGCGGAATGGATCTTTTCTTGCCATATTCGCTCTCTCCTTGCTTCCGTTATCCTTCCGTCACGCTGCTTCCACCCGGAAACTGCGTCAGACGGAAAATTACGAACTCGGCGGGCTTCACCACCGCCACGCCGATGATTACGATCAGCCTGCCATTGTCGATGTCGTCCTGTGTCATGGTGGTGCGGTCCACCTTGACGAAGAACGCTTCGTCTTGTTTGGTGCCCATCAAAGCGCCTGCGCGCCACTGCGTGATCAGGAATTGCGTGATGGTCTGCTTGACCCGCGCCCACAGCCGTTCATCGTTGTTCTCGAAAACCACCCACTGCGTCCCCTCGTCGATCGACTTGCCCAGGAAGAGGAAGAAGCGCCTCACGTTGATATATTTCCAAAGCGTGTTCTGGGAGCAAGTGCGCGCACCCCACACACGCAGACCGCGCGACGTGAAAACGCGCAGGCAGTTCACGCCACGCGGATTGAGGCCGTCCTGCTCGGCTTTTCTGATGGCGAACTGGAGCGATGTGCCGCCTACAACCACCTCGTTCGCCGGGGACTTGAATACACCGCGGTTAATATCCGTGTTGGCGTAGATTCCGGCCACGTGACCAGTCGGCGGGATGAGCGAATCCTGATTGATCAGCGGATTGAACACCTTGATCCAGGGAAAGTAGAACGCGGCATAGGTGGTGTCTTGCGGCGTCCGGATATTGGCGATGTTGGCCAACGTGTCGGTTGCAGGGTTGGAACTTAGCACCGCGAACCGATACCGCATCAGCGTGCAATGAGTGATCAAGGCAATGGTCAATGGCATTCCGATGGAGTGTTCGTCGGGTGCCGCTACAATCGAGATCTCGTCTATCTCCTCGAAGCCGGCAAGCCCAGTCCGGCGTACTGTACCATCGGGAAGTGGTGGCAACTGCCCACCTTGATAATCGCCAAGTACGGTTGTGGCGGAGTTTACGCCAGCGCGACCAGCAGACCCCAGCATCTCCAGCGTAAGCGCCGGCACGTTCGCGGCGGGCGGTGGTATCCCCGGCACGGTCATGGTTCCGTCGAAATTGCCAGCAAAGGCGCTCGTGTCGACAGCAATGGTGAAAGTATCGACTCCGGTGCGTGTGATCTTCTGGGTGCCATTGAGCGCCGCCCAGTCACCAGTGGCCCCGGAAATAGTCACTGCGTCACCGGTGCTCAAGCCGTGCCCAGTGACTGTAACTATGGCCGGACTGGCCTTGCTGATGGAAGTCACCGTCAGGGTTAAGGGAAGATGGTCCATCCGAATCATATTCGAGTTGGCGTTCACTCGGGTCTCATAGAAATCAAGCGAGTTCCCGTTGGCTGACAGATTGTCATACACCTCCAGCAACGTCGGCTCCCTCCGGTTCGGATCGACTATTTTCGTTGGGTCTGTTGGATCCACCAGCGCCCGGACCATTGTCCCGTCGAAATTGCCAGCAAAGGCGCTCGTGTCCACAGCAATGGTGAAAGTATCGGCTCCGGTGCGGGTGATTCTCCGGAGGCCATTGAGCGCCACCCAGTCACCAGTGGCCCCGGAAATAACCACCGCGTCGCCGGTGCTTAAGCCATGCGCGGTGACTGTAACGACGGCCGGGTTGGCCGTGCTGATAGACGTTACCGTCAGGCTCGGCTGCGGCGGCGCCACATCCCAATACATAACTGCAAGCTTGAATAGCGGCGCGCCAAGACTTGCGTCTTCAATCTTGGCGGCAATCCGGTTGGCCCAGCCTCCCGGTCCAACGGCTTCTACCTGCGCTTGGTGACCGGCGCCAAGAGCGATATCGGCTGCCATCGGCACAGCGCCGGCTCCCGGAATACGGCCTACGTAACAACGCTGCCCGCCATTATTGAAGAACCCTTCCACAGCAAATGGGAGTGTAGACACGTCTACCGGCAGATATCCGCCGTACAGCCGCTTGAACTCCTCGAAACCCGTCACCAGGCGAGGCTCCTGCGGCCCGCGCAGCGTAACACCTAGAAATCCGGCCGTGCTGGTGGAGACGCCCTCTATGGGCCGCGCCCCTAACTCGATCTCTTCGACATAGACTCCGGGGGATAAATATTCCGGCATCTGTTACTTCCTCCTTCGCATGAGACTTTGGCTACTTACTATGGAAAGGCGAACGGCAGACTTACCGCCCGGCCTTCCCGGATATTTGCTTGGTGCTGAAGCTGCTGGCCATTGAAAGCCGCTACTACCGTTACTGCCTGGTTAGCCGCGGGCAGCTCCTGAAAAAACAACACGTACTCTCCATCAGCGTCCGTTTGCGTTGCAATCGTGGCCACCACCGTCTGATGCTGCGGATCCTGGGGGTCGGCTTGGTCGTAGTCCACGCTCACCACGCCTCCCGCGGCGGGGTGATTCGCTCCGCCGTGCGTCACTCGTCCTCGCAACAGGGTGGCGCCCGGTGGAAACGGATAGGAAGGGTTTGGCGCCAGCAAGACATCTACCAACGGCGCCTGCGCACCCTTAACCGGCAGCGTTACCTTGCTCTCGAAGCCGGACGGCCATGGGTCCCCAGGCGCGGGCTCCAGGAAAAACCAATCGGCCGTAACGCGGTCCGGCTCGGTTACCAGCGTATAGTGCCCGTCCGGGACTTCCTCGAAGCAGAACAACCCCCGCAGGTTGAAGATCGCCTTCGATTGTTTCCGTTCCTTCAAAAGAACGCGCAGTTTCACTGCAGCCGGCAGATCAGTGAAGGTGTCCACGACGTTAACTGCCAGCGAAAGGTCTTTCGTTTGCGAATCGCCGGCATATGCAGTGAAGCTCGGCGTGACAAACGGCCGCGCGTAACTCATGGCACCGTCACTCCTTGCGCCGGCACTAAGTGATCGACGTCGCTTTGCCGCGAAACCACCGGCGCGCTGGCGAACGTCCTAGTCGATATGAGCCGCACCGGGCTGAGCACATAACTTACGCTCGTGCGAAGCGAGTTCCCGGGAAATACGCTCCAGATGCGCGTCATATCCTCCACGGTGATCGGCTGATATGTCAGGCGCAGCTCCGAGGTCCGCGGCAGTCCGCCGCGGAGCGCCGATCCGGTGAGGATCGCATTATCGAAGAAGACGCGCATCGCCGCGCCCATCAGCAGATGCGTCTGCAGTGTTCGGTCGTTCGCGTCGTTGTTCGGTTGCTGATAGGTGGTGAGCAGATAGTACAGGTCGAGCGGCTCCGATGGCGGCTCGCCGTTCTCCGAAAGGCCGGGAATCTCGTTCTGGTTCCGGTATTCCGCCGCCGGCATGATGCTGTAAAGGAACAGCGAAATCAGCACACTCCCGGGCTGGTTGACTTCCGTCGGAGAGAGCAGTGCAATCTGTTCTTCATGAGCCACCGGGTCCGGCACGAGGTTGGTCCGCAGGAGTGTGATCAAGGTTTCGCCGGCATCGCGAATCGCGCTGCTCATGCGACCTCCTCACGAACCGGCTCGCCCACGCTTCCGCCGCGGATGCGGAAGTCCGCCGGATTGTAAACTTTCCCCATCTTTTCGTTCTCGCGCCGCGCGGCCTCCAGAATGCAGTCCATCGTGACCGCGCTTGCCCGGTCCGCCGCCAGAAACGCCGCACGCAGGCTGATGCTCGTGATGTGACCCGCCGTCAGCTTCAGCCGGCGCGCGAGCCACCGAAAATCCACGTCCGCGGCGAGCGGAACCGCGGCGGGAAACACGCGCTGCCAAATGCGCTCCCGGTCTTCCTCTCCCGGCAGCGGAAAGTGGATGATGAACCGCAGGCGGCGCACGAAAGCCTCATCCAGGTTCTGTTTCATGTTGGTAGCCAGGATCACGATGCCGCTGTGGCTCTCGAGGCGCTGCAACAGATGCGCTGTCTCAACACCGGCATATCGGTCGTTAGCATCCTTCACCATTTCCGAGCGTTTGGCAAAGAGCGCCTCGGCTTCATCGAAGAAGAGGATTGTATTACTGTCCCGCGCTTCGTCGAAAATGCGGCTGAGATTCTTCTCCGTTTCTCCGATGTACTTATTGATCACTCCGCCCAAATCGATCTTGTACAGTTCGAGCCCCAACTCCGCGGCGATGATGCCGGCCGCCATGGTCTTGCCGGTACCGCTGGCGCCTTCAAACAGCGCCGTCGTTCCAAGACCGTATGTGTACTTGCCGGCGAAGCCCCACTTGCCGAATACGATTTGGCTCCTCTTCACCTGTGCCACAATTTCCTGAAGCTGTTCCTTTTGTGGCGGGGGCAGGACCAGGTCCTCCCAGCAGCCCGCGGGCTCCACGCGCCGCGCCAAGTTGCCCAAGTGCGGAGTGGCCTGTCCGCGGCAACTGGCGTGAAGGTCCGCGGCGCTCAGCGGCGCGCCCGGCTGGGCCAGCCAGACGGAACGCGCCCGCGCGGTGAGCAGCGCCTCCCGCATCTGGCCGTTGGTGAACCGGAACTCGCCGGCCACTTCGCCGATCCCATCCTGGTCGAGCGTGTGCGGCATCTCTCGCAGATGCTCGCTCCACAGTCGGACGCGCGCGCTCGCATCCGGCGGCGGACATTCCACGCTAACAAACAGGCGCTGCTTTACCGCCAGCGGCGCGTTCCAAGGCACGGCGCCGGAGAGGAACGTGAGGGGCGAATACCGGCCCGCCGACTCCAGAAAGACTTCGCGCTCTTCGCGCCGAGTCTCCTCCAACAGGTCCTCGAAATGAGCCACAAAAATCGCCGCTGGCTGCAGCAGCGCTTCGCGCCCGAGCCGCCACAGCGCCTCCAGGCTCCCGGCGCCGGATGGCAGACACCGGATATCGGCCATTAACAACGGCAATCCGATCTGGCCGCACACGTACTGCGCTAACGAGCGCCGGCCTGCGCCGGCGCGTCCATTCAGATGAAACACTGGCCGCACTGGCGCTTCGCCGTCCGCGAAGCACGCCGTGGCCAGCCGCAGTGTCCTCTCGCAGACCTCCGGCGGTACAGCGGTGCGCACCGGCTCGCTGCCTGGCGTCCAGAGATCGACCCAGCCGATCAGTGTGTCATCCAATTCCGAAGAGTCCAACAGGAGGCCCGTGATCCGGTTGTCGAGTCTCAGCATGCTCTGCGAAAAGGCAGACGGGCCTTGCGCGGTTTCCTCGATCTCCAGCAGCCGATGGCGCAATAGCGGCGCGTCCGGCAGAAACGCACCGCGCCCCGCCGGGAATTGGTCCCTGCCCCAGAACAGCTCGATCGCCATCCCGATGGTGGGCAATCTTCGTGTCACATCGTCCTGGAGAAAAGCGATCACTTTGCCATATTGCGGATCGATTTCGCAGGCCAGGCAGAGCAGTAGGCATTGCTCCTCGGCCGAGCTCAACAGGAACAGTTCGCTGATGGCGAGGGTCGTACCTTCTTCCGCATCGGGCACGGTGTCCCGCGGCGCCGGCCTATCCACGGAGAGAATTCGCAGGATCTCCTCTTCATGGAGAACCAAGCCTTGCAATTGATCCAGTGGTTGAGATTGCCCCGACCGTCGCCGCCTCTCCACGGCGCTCATCAGCCGGCCGTTCAAGCTGTCGAGTTGGATGCAGATCGACTGCCAGCTCATGACGATGCCGGTCCCATCAGGAACTTCCGAATCTCCTGGTCTTTTCGATGGTTCAGGCGGTAGTGCCAGCGTGAGTCATGGGCGCGCGTCGCTACTACCCACTCGCGCTCTACCAGCGAGTCCAGCGCGCTTTCCACTGCATGTCGCGCCTCAATCAGTTGTCGTTCCATCAGCCACCACTGCACGATCCCATCCACGGTGTCGCCCGCGTTCGGATTCTCGGCTAGGTACTCGAGAATCTGCCGGCAGGCCTTCGGTAGTTTACCCGGAGTTCCTTTGGACAACGGGCGCTGAACCATAACACGACGATCGACAGATGCACTTTGGCTTCCTTCCGGAAGTCATAGATTCTGCACCACCAGGAGGATTGACGGTGGGACAATTGCAACGCCCACGTCACCGCGCCCAATCGCCAGGTCATTGCAGGCTTGCTCTTAGGCAGTGGACAGTTTCGTCCTAGTCCGAGACAAAAGCATCCTGCTCCCCCGGCGAGGCGTTCAGTTTCAGTGCTGTAGCATCCAGCGCGGGGCTTCGCCCAAAGAAATCCTGTCGTATACGAAACCATTAGGCCGTGTCACCCTGGTCACGGTTAACGGTCCCGAGATCGGTCCCGAGATACCGCCTGCTCATTCTTGCTCAAAATCGCCGGTGTTGAAAAAGAGACCGAGTCCTTGACCGCTTGGCGCATTCCACGCTATGCGAAGTTGGCCAAGACCCACCTCGCCAAGACCGGCAACACGGCACGCGAGATGTGGAAACTGATGGAAGGAGAAATGAGGAGCAAGACCGAAACGGGTTCGTGAATGTTCCCGTATTGTTCCCTTGACTGAAACTGAATGTTTCTGGCGACTGCTAAGTGCTTTAGAATGTGGTGGCCAGGGACGGAATCGAACCGCCGACGCCAGCCTTTTCAGCGCCGCTTACTGACACATCCAACTTCTTCAGAATCAATTCAAGTCTCTCACATCCAAGAACTTATTAACGATCCCATTTGGGACCGTTTGGTACGATGTAGGCCATTTTCGCCTCTTCGATGTTCGGTTATTGTTCGGTTGAAAATAGGCCCGTCACAATTTTCCTATGGCCAGCTTTGCAAAATTCCAACGGCCAGCACAGCCTAAGAGTGGCCGCATCACCGAGCGCGACCTCGACATCGTTGAGGCGATTTTGCGTTATCGCTTCTCCCCTACTTCCGAGCTCTCCCGCTTGGTCGGAGGCCACGAGGATGTCAACGTAAAGCGCCTCCGCAAGCTTTGGGAATGGGGATACGTCAACCGCTTCGCTTTCCCCGGCATCCGCACGCACAGCGAGTTCATGTATTACCTCGACAGCCGCCAACCGCTGGAACTGCTCGTGCAGCACAAGCGCCTCAGCGCGATCCATCCGCAGATGGAAGAAGAACTCCGACTGAATCGCGAGGCCGACTACGCCGCAGCCGTGGTCCGGGGCCAGCACATGAAGCTTGGATTCCTGCAGCACAGCCTGATGATTTCTCGGCTGCACTTCATGTTGGAAATGGCCAGCCGAAGCGCTCACGGCCACGTCGAGCTTGCCGCTTGGCGTCAGGGCGCAGAATTGCGCGGCCACAAAGTGAACGTGCCGGAGATCCAATCGCGACGGATCGAAGGCAGCAACGATTACGTCTGGGAAGAACAGGACAGAGCCACGAGACTGCCGGTCGAACCGGACGCGCTGTTCAGCTTACGCTTTCCCGACCGGCCCGCAGAGCAGCAGCTCTGTCATTTCTGCTACGAAGCCGATCGCGGCTCCATGCCCATGGCCGATATGCTCAAGAAGTTTCGCTCCTATTACCAATTCATCAAACGCCGTCAGCTGCACACCCAGGCCTTCGGTGTGCATCCAATCCGCGCCGTGCTTATTGAGACCACGACGGAAGCGCGGGCGCGCAAGCTGATGGAGCTTGCCCAACATCCCGCAGTCATCGGCGCTGGAAAGCGTTCAGCATTGTTTTGGTTCATCATCTCTCCCCTCTTCACCGCCCCGACCGACGCGGGCAACGGCCAGCACGTTGCGACGTACTTGCTGCAGCCGGCCCTCGTCCTAGATCGGCTATGGGCGTTGCCCGACCTGACAATGCATGGGCTGGGAGATTCGGAGAACTCTTCCCCGAGTACGTCCATCGGGGATGGAGAACAAATCGCGAGCGTAGGCAACCGCAGCCGGGCATAATAATAATATAGTAAAATCAATGACATAGAGATCGCGCCATGCCTGACGATAAGGTGGACTCCCTCGGCAAGTTCGTTGAACGGGTAGCAGCGTTCCGCAAGTTTTGGGATATTCCCGAAGACAAGGAGCTTTGGTTTCGCGGTGAGCGGAGGAAACACGAAACCATTCTGCGTCCCGAGCTCTATCGCCCGCCCAAGGGCCGGGGCATGAAACCCGTTCCAGAGCTGCTGAAGATAGAAAACGGCTTGTATGAGGACTTTCAGCGGTGCGCACTCCAGCTCTGTAACGAGAAACCAGCGGAGGATGACTGGGACTGGGACTCTTATTTTCTGATGCAGCATCACAACGCACCCACACGCCTGCTCGACTGGTCGGATGGAGCGCTGATGGCCCTGCATTTTGCGGTACGGGGCAAGGCAAAGGACGACCTTGACGACCCGGTGGTCTATCTGATGGAACCGTATCGGTTGCTGGACAAGCTGAAGGCCCTTCCGGAAACGGAGATTACCAAGAACCAGTGGAAGGCCTACGTAGAGAAACACCCGTCGTATGAACTTTCAGTGGACGACTGGGAAGATTCCTACCTGCCGGTTGAGGAGGAAGACCTGGCAGAGATGAATACACCGAGGCTGCCTTTGCTAATGGAGTTTCCCCATATCACCCGGCGGGTTGCTGCCCAGCGCAGCCGATTCATGGTCTTTGGAACTGATCCGGCTTGGTTGGCTGAAGAATTTGGAAAGCCGGATTCCCCGATACAGGCAATCACCATTGACGGCAGTTTCAGCCGCAAAATCAGAGTGGAGCTGAGAGACAGCGGCGTCACCGAATCCGTAATTTTCCCAGACCTCGATGGTTTGGGTCGTGAGATGAAGCAGCGCTGGGAAGACTTGAAGTAATTCAAGTGGAGGAGGTTCAGTTCCAATGAGAGAGATATCCCCCGCCGTCAACGCCTCCGCCGACGAATTTCTAAATCTGCTCGCTCCTGAAGCAAGACGAATCGTTGTGGAAATCAGACGCCAGAAACATGCAAGTGAGCGTTCCACGCCGTCACCAACACTTGCAGATCGATCCGCGCTGCTTACCAAGGCACACCGAGAGAGGCTTTTGGACGCCGTCGCAGCGCTTGTCGATGAAAATCTCGGTGGACGTTCTGAAATGTGCTACCAGTTCGCAGACCTTCTCCATCGTGCGCTCACTTATCTGAAATACCCCTCCAAAGCAGTCGTCGGGTGGGCCATGTATTTTTCGCCCGATGGCCAGGAGATTTTCCGCTGGAGACATGCCTGGGTGCGCATCGGGGAAGAAGTAATCGACGGTAACGTTGATAGCCTTTCTGAAAACCCGAAGGTTCCCAAAACCGTGCGGGTTGCGCCTTACTGGGGGCCGATTTCGCTGATGCCACCAGACAGGCGACTTCGAGAAGAGCGCGGCGCTACTTTACCGGCAGATGGAGATGTTTCGGACATTTGGTGGCCGGAACTAAGAGACTGGATTGATTCCGAACTCCTAAGAAGCGCTGCGCCCGACGTGGCAAACGATCCGTTGCAAAGCTGATCGACAGGGGCCGATCTCCCTCACGCCACAAGCAGCGCAAGTGCACTTTCTGTGACGGGCCTTCTATCCCCCACCCCCTGCCTGGAAGACACCAAAAACACCTGTTCCCTGCTCACGGGCTTTACATTGTAGCGGCCAGCCCGACCGTATCAAGGCTTCGCGAGGATAATCCGCCATCGGCAGATTCCCTCCGGGTAGCTCAGC